>Ga0056116_1000925_pt1 | contig 10770 bp, 3 predicted proteins | sample WorMetOlspDAHAB2_FD_67352 | JGI IMG/M metagenome (GOLD analysis project Ga0056116, IMG submission 67352) | Marine gutless worms symbiont microbial communities from Max Planck institute for Marine Microbiology, Germany - Olavius sp. DAHAB.2 ...
GCCTTCGTATCTGTATGACCTCATATCTATTCAGCCTCCTCACGGTCACAACACACGCTCTTCACCTTATGTCACTCTGATCAAACCATCATCATCACTCAGTCACTCACCGCTCCTTCCAACATGCTTCACCTCATCTATGGAACCAGCTTCCTATATCACTCAGGATTCCTCATCCAATTTATTCATCCCCCTCTCAGCAACCATCATTTGAACATGCCGGTTTAACTTGCTGCACACTGCAATCACCTTCCGTCACTTTTTCACTGTTTCACTCTGAGCTCAAAACCTACCTTTTTAGAAAATCTTATCCTCCACCTTAGTCTGTTTCTGTCTGTCGGACTGATCTCATCGCTCTAGACTGTTCACCGGACTTATTTGCTCATCGGTTTAATGTTTTAGTTCTTTTTTTCTGTTTTAGTTATTCATAAGTGCGGCAGACTAAGTTGGCAGTTGGTCAACTTTTAGGCGCACTATAAAATAGTTGATTGATTGATTGATTGCCTTGTGTCGTATTTGGTCTTTGTGCCATTTCTTCCAGTTCAGCTGAAATTACACCTCAGTTGTAACATCGTCGCTCCCGTAGCCCGCTTGAATGCTGAGAGTCCAGTACACTACTGGAGTTTCATTGCTTCCAGTGCCATGGTTAAACATTTCTGCAGTTATGAACACCTCCAAAATGACGTCAGTTAAACTCTTCTGTTATGACTGCCATTAGTGTTCTGAAGTGGTAGAGTACAATGTTAAACCTTCCTTTCTGCCTGGGATAATTCCCTATATTAAGCGTTGGTCGACTCAAACCAACTTTGCCTGCGCGGCTGTTGATGCGTCTAAACCTCCTATAACTGGCAGATGACCCGTGTTCGCAGCCAGCTGACACCACAGCTAGTTGTGCAGTAATTACCGGTAGACATTTTTCTTGAGTGTCTTGGTTTGGGATTTGAATAGTTGAGCATAGTTTGTTAGCACGTAAACTGTATGGCTGCAGATGCAGCACTTTCTCTTAGTTTCCCTGTCTTTAAGATTTTTGGGAGCATATAGTTTGCCACCAAGTGACAGCATGAAAGCACTGAAGCACAAACTGCCAAGTAAGTTGCAAGTCGCAAATTCAGATTGTCTAAGTATGTTGTTGTGTGTATCAGAAAATTCATTATTGTAAGTTTGCTGTGCAGAAACTTTACAACGATGCAAAAGATCACAAGTTTGCAATGGAGGGTCTGAACCGATATGGTGGAAAGTTCATAAAAGAAATGAAGGTGAGTTGGTGCTTATGTTGCTTGGTTCTCGTTAACAGAATAACGGCATCTCGTCGTCGTTTAGTGGCATTCTCCTTCCGGATCGTTGGCTGCACATAGCTTCGTCTTTCCTTGCTTTCTCTTTCTTCCACTCTTGCTGCTTTGCTCCACTTCGCATTGAATTCTAACCATTTGCGTTCCTTTTAACCATGGTTTCCTCGTATGAATTTTCTTTGCCAAAATCCTAGATGACTGTCGTTCGCCATCTTGAAATTATGTGACGTCTGTTACACCACCCACGACGCTGTTTTTGTAGTATCATGCTGATTAAAAATGTATCATTGGTTCAAAGATACTTTCATATGTCTAACAGTAACCACACCCACTTTTTTGGTTTGGGGTAATTTGAGCCCTCTGTCGCCATGAGGCCCACCCGCATGATGTTGGTTGTTGCAAGCCACAGAGTGTCACACTCATCAATGGTTTCTTTCAGTATCCAGTGACAGGAAAAATACAGATAAAGTTACGGTAATATATTTTTGTAGACTGTCCCTAAAGATATATTTATACAAATTTTGGCTGCTGTATTTATCTTATGAGCATAATAAAGTATGCCGAGTTTTGTTGTGCTCTTTTAGGGGGTGTGGATGTAGTAGTGGGTTGAATGAAAGATTGCTGTTGACAGAGGGCTTGAACTTCTGTTGAGGGACAGTTTGGGCGTCATTGAACAGTTGGTGTGATAGACTGAAAAAAAGAGAGGAAGGAGTGTGTGCACTGTTACTGTGCTGTAAGTTGGTTTTCGGCTGCCCCGTCAACAAACATGCTGCTTGTGCCAAAGCAGGTGAATGCCAGAAATGTGGATTGTGCGTGCAGGTGTTTGAGAAGCGAATGCACCAGTACATGGCCAAACTGGAACTGAGTGTATCAGCGAGGAACGATCCATCCGAAGCCGATGGAGGTCGTGTGTTGAGTCAGATGAACCAGTTGAATGAGCGATACGTGAGGCTTATCACAGAGCTACATCAGCAGCTGTGTCACATGAAGAAAGTCTACGATGACGCTGGCTGCTACTTTCCTGTTAGTCTTTCATTTCTACTGCTGTTGTGCTATGCTGTCTATGACCATAACCGAATGATGTCTTACTCTCGAAGTATTTAGACTTGTACTTTAGACTTATAACGATGATGCAAGTGAAACTGAAATGTTTTGTTTAGTTTCAGTAAATTTGTTTTCATTTCGTTTTATTTCAGTGAAGAAAAATGCTGCTACATTTCTATAGTGTGCAGAGCCTATGTGCATGAATGGCACTGAGCTGCCATGTCATCTGCAGAGGGTAACATTGCCGTAATGAGTGATAGCATTGTTGCAGCTGCAAAACGTGGGCATTGACACGTTCACTTGCATATGATCATTGTTCCACAGTCACATTGCATTTCTTATGCAGCCAATGCAGCAAGACATGTGCATAAATGTACAGCACACGTGCACGCACACACACACACACACACACACACACACACACACACACACACACACACACACACACAGCAGGCACATAATTCAGTACATCTTAAAGTTAATAAGTTTGTAAAGTATAATTTTGTTGCACAAGAAGCTTGTTTTGATTTATTTGTGTGTAGTATAATCTGGATGTGGAGGCAGCTGGCATTCGAACGTTTCTGTCTGAGCTGAGAATGCTGAGTGATGATGATGCAAACAAGGTGCTTGATCAAGTGAGCTGTATGACTAGTAATCGCTTGCCTGCCACAGTTACTTCAGTTACTCGAGACAGCAAGATGACATCCGTTGATGATGCTGTGATAACAGGCCTCGTGGCCAATAACACGTACACAGATCCAACAACAGGAAGAACTATGTCCGTGAACCAGGCAGTCCACCAGGGTCTTTTGCAAGGTGGCAGTGTTTTTGACTCGAATGGTGACGAATTTGATGAGGTCCCAAAGAAGTTTGCGAGGACTGGTACTGGCGTCGTACAGATGGGTTCAGTGAATGTTCAGCATGGTGTGGACGAGCACCAGGAGTCTGAAGACACAGAGGAATACATGCAGAAGATTGAAGATGGGACGGAGCATGTTCGACGTCGCGTGAGGCGAGAGTTCCATGGTCGTCAGACTGACTCTGGTGGCTACGAGTCGGTGATGACACAAGAACGGCATGTCAGCTCATTGGCTTCGACACGTTCAGTTACTGGACTGTCTGGTCAGCCAGACCTGCCTATGTCTTTCGCAGATGCCATCACCATTGGTTATCTCAATGCTGACACTGGTTACTGTCATGATCCAACTACCAACCAAGAGTCTTCTGTACACACTGCACTGGCCAGCGGCGTTCTTGATTCAGAAACAGCTTTATTTACTGATCCAGAGTCTGGTCAACAGTGTGACGTAAAGACTGCAATTGACACTAAATTGCTGGAGCCTACAGCACACTACACTGACAGACAGTCTAATGAATGCTTTTCACTCAGAAATCTAATAGAGCAAGGAATCATCTCGCACCGACAGAAGGATCACAATGGGCATGGTCAACAACACCAGTTCACTGTTGTCTCTGTTGTTGATCCTGAAACTGGAATGGTCATCGATGGAGAAGAGGCGAGGCGCCGTGGTGTTCTAGATGCAGAGAACAGAACTTACAGAAATGTGAGAACTGGTGAAATGTTGACGCTGGAAGACGCCATCAGTCGTGGGCTGGTCACAGTGAGTGCAAGTGGGTCGCTGCAAGACACCAAGAGCTACAGAATCATTGCAGCTGTTGACCCAAACTTGAAAACACGCATTGACATTAACACAGCATTGCAGCGCGGAATCATTGATCAGGCAAATGGATTGTATGTTGGTAAGGATGATGCTGGAAACAAGTTAGAGATGCTGATTTCAGAAGCAATTAAATGCGGACTGGTGTTTACCGACACTTGTGGTACAGAGGCTGTGACTGACGGCTCCAGATTTATACATAAAACAAAGACATTCTCAGTTCAGAGTGTTATTGACCCTGCCACTGGCAAAGAGATTTCTGTCACTGAAGCCATTCAACTTGGTATTGTGGACCAGAACAAGGGACTGTACAAAGACGTTACTACTGGAGAAACGATGCCCATCACGGAAGCAGTGAATCGTAGTCTTGTTATTGCTGATGTGAAGCAGTCTACAGTGGCTGCGAGTGCGGCTGCCGGTCAAGCCAATGAAATACTTGTTTCTCGTGAAGTTGCCTATACACTGACGTGTGTCATAGATCCCAGAACGAACCATGAGCTCAGCATTGCCGATGCTACAGCAATCGGCATTCTTGACTGTGCCACCAATGAGTTTCGTCATCCTGTCACCGGTGAAGTGATGAGTCTTAATGAAGCGATCGCTCGTAATCTGGTGTGTGTGGAACGAGGACGACCATCAGCCGACAAAGATTGTGAATCGCGCGAGGAAAAAGTACCGAGTTTGCACATCGATGATGAAGCAGATGCACGAGAAGAGATGACAAGTGAGGAGTTGTCCGAAGAAAGGCAGACTTTTCAGATTGCTGGAGTTGTTGACCCAGAGTCTGGAGATGTCATTCCTCTGAATGAAGCTATCGAGAATAAATTAGTTGATGAGCCTGCAGGCATGTACATTGATCCTAAGTCAGGCGAGAGAATGCCTATATCAGCAGCTCTGCAGCGCGGTCTTATTGTTGGCCAGCTAATTCACCAGACCGAGAAAAAACAGCTGTTCCGTAGCACAGTTGTTGCGAGCAGAATTGATGACATCGCTACCGTGTTCAACCCACTTACTGCGACTCAGATCCCAGTGTCACAAGCAATCCAGATGGGTCTAATTGGCCGTGACCTGATGTCATACTATAACCCAGCCACTGATGAGACAATGAGTATTGACGAGGCTGTGAGTAGAGGCTTTGCAATCACAAGGTCATTGTCTGCTGATAAGAAGACAGCAACTGACGGAGTGATGGCTGTTGTAGACTGGGACATTGGGATGGTTGTGCAGCGAAACACAGGTCAGCAGCTGACTGCTGCTGAGGCACTTCACAGAGGACTGATTGATGAAGCGACGGCTCGCATGATTAACAACAAACAGGCTGCAAAGAATAGAAGAGAACCAGTGGAAGATGAGACAGTTGTGGAGGACCAAGTACAAATGACAATACGTACTACCGAAGTTATTGAACAGCCTCCATCTGCTATAACGATCGAAGAAACTATGTCGTCATCTGGTGAGTGTCTCATGGAAGAAGAATTCAAAGGGCAGCTATCATTCGACGCAGCTGTGAAACTGGGTCTTTTCAGTGTCAAGACAGGAAAGTTCTTAAATTCACTGAATGGTTGTGTTATGTCACTGTCAGATGCTGTTAATTCACGCCTGATAAATTCACAACTGCCAGCACTTGTGGATATACGAACTGGTAGAATGTATAGTCTGGATAAGGCATTTGACAGTCTGTTGATTAGTGGCTACACTGGCCAACTGGATGTGTCTCGAGTTTCCGCCAGCAACATTACATTGGATCCAAGGTTTTTGCCAGATGTTGAGTGGAAGCTTGAGATAAACATAGAAGATGCGGTTGCCTGTCGATTGTTTGATGTCGAGTCTGGACTTGTACTGCATCCAGTGTCTCACCTGAAACTTACTTTGTCAGAAGCTGTGACTGAAGGACTTATTGTTGGCGATGCGACCATTGTGGTGAACTTGGAAACAGGTGCACGACTGTTGCTGACGGAGGCTCTCGCAGACGGACTTATCAGTGGCCAAACTGGACGGATGAATCTGTCAGCTGACGTTGTGGGTGACAGCAGTGCTGGTGAAATTACACTTTCACAGGCAATGAGCTATGGACTTATAGTAAGTCGTTGGCCTCCAGATTGCACAAGTGTAATGAACAAGGAAACCGGGGAAAAGCTGCCAATAGGTGATGCCATTGAGGGTCGTCTAATAACTGAGAATGTTACAGTTGTGTACAGTCCGCGTAGTCGGCAGCGAGTGTCCATTAAACGAGCGGTTCAGCTTGGACTTCTTGGTGACCGTCATCCTCTCTGTTTCTGTGATCCTGACACGAAGCAACGCATTGCACTTGTAGATGCTGCTCGCCTTGGTCTACTTTGTTTGCCTGGAGCACCTGTACTGACGGACGTCTCTCGACTGGCTCTTATGCAGTCGGCGTTTGAAACAGATGTGGCAACTGAAGCAGATGCTCGCCTGAAGGAGAAGGTAACAGAATTGGCGGCGGCAGCGTTAGCGTCACCGGTTGACATTCCTGCGGTTGTGGCCACGTCACAGAAGAGTGGCGGAGACAGCAAAACTGTTCAGTCGTCAACAGAAACAGAACCAGTGACAGTGACAGTTGGGGATGGAGTACTTCGCATGACACGGAGAAAAACAATGACAGTGGAGAAAGCGGAGATGAAGGAATCAACAGTGGAGCTGCCAAAACAGTTGCTGCTGACTGACTCTGATATTTGCAGCAACGCATTGCCACAACCTGAGCTTCATAAATCTGAGACTCCACCAAACGCAGGTTCTACAGCAGAGGTGGTAGATATACGTTCAAGTATTCCATCTTCAGAAATGGTAACGGACACATTGAACAGAACGACCGCTCTCGCGGGAGTGCCAGGGATTACAACTACATTCCCTCCGCCAGGGGACAGACAGACGCCTGGATTGGAGATGGACGCAGTCACAACAACAGTGCCTTCGTCTGTGAGCAGCGTGACTAGCACAATGAAGGTCGGACGCAAAGGTCGACAGCTGCCACAGGTTCCAAGTTCCACGAGAGAATTTAATGCAAAAATGAAACAGGCTGTTGATGATAGTGGACAACTGATTTACACTCAGACTGACAAGTTGATGTCTGCCAGTGAAGCACTAAGGCGTGGCCTGGTTGCAATAGACTGGAACACTGGCATGATAAAGAACACGCGTACGGGCGAGGTGTTGACTGCAGAGGCAGCAGTGAGACAGGGCCTGATTGACTTGCACATAAAGAATCTCATAGACAACAGACTTCGCCATCCTGGAATGAAGATTCCTGGCGTGATCACTTTGAATGATGCTCTAACAACGGGCCTTCTGCTTGTTCCTCTGGGTCGCATACGAAACCCGACCACAAACCAACGTATGACTGTTGAAGAGGCAGTTGATGTAGGCTTTCTTGACCCTGACTGTTCACTGATTATTGATCCGTCATCACGACGTCAGATTTCGCTGACTGAGGCCAAGCAGTCTGGTCTGATGGACTTCCACAGTGGTGATGTCAAGAACGCTGCAACTGGCAAGACGTTGACGCTGACTGAGATGGCTTTTCAAGGCTACATACCAGATCGTGGATTGTCAAGGTCTGATGTTTGCAAGGGATCTTCAGGTGGAGCAGTTATAGACATTAGTAGAAGTTCCAGAACCACAGTCAAACCAGATACTGAAGAACAAAAAGTTTTTGATGATGTTGCTCATTTTTCTACAATGTCATTTTATGAGGCCCTGAAACGAGGCTTGATTGATGTGGACACCGGATATTTCCGACATCCAGTGACTGGAGAGGCATTTTCCTTGTCAGAAGCAGTTATGAGAGGTTACGTGTCTGTGCCAGTGAGAGAGGGAGACATGGATGTAGTTGGAATTGACTTTGAGGAAGCTATCCGCCATGGTCTGATTGACATTCGCAATAACACGTTTACAGAGCCAGTGACTGAGGTGCTGATGCCACTTGATGCTGCCATTCGCAATGGATATGTAATCATTCCGGAGAGTGGAATCCAGCTGAGAATTACTGAACAGAGAGAGGAGAGACTGAGTGACGTGGATGAATGCAGGACAGTTGGAGAGATGTGTGGTGATGGCATCATACAGTTCACACGGACCACTCAGACTGTTTCATCAGTTGATGCTGCTGCTCATGGCACGTGTCTCGTCGATGCCATCTCCAACAAGTTTCTCGACTTGGAAACTGGATCATTCATTGACCCGTACACTCGCAAACAGATGAATTTTGCTGAAGCAGTTTATGGCAGATTTATTGAACCTAGATCTGCTAAGGTTTGTATCATCTGATGCTGTTACTTGGTTGATGCATATGTTATGTATCTTGTAAATTTTGCAGTATAGTTTACGTATAGTTACAGCTGTTTGGTATCAACGATTGTTAATACTTTCTTATATTAAAGAAAAACCATGTTCTGCAGAAACTCACGGAATCGGTAACATTACAAAATTGTCGTATACAACATTTTTAGTGACGCTAATAATAATAATAATGACAATTATGCCAAGTACTGAGAAGCAGATGTGTACTTGCTGGTGTAGGTTCTGGACGAGACAAGCCGAACAATGCCAGATCTGAGTGCTGCTCTAGATCGTCGTCTGCTGGATTCGAACGGCGTAATGAAGGAACCAGTATCCGGGGAGGCACTGCACATCAGTGACGCTGTCAAACGCAACCTCATTATCGACGTGATTGTCAGTGTCGAAGGAGTTGCACGTGTAACACGTGTCAATGAGACATTTCGACTTCGAGTAGATATGGTTCTTGACACCAGCACCAACCAATGGCTACCTCTCGACAGTGCTGTCGATGCTGGCATTGTTATAGCAGCAGATGGAGAGTATTTTGACCGACGTCGGGGTATCCACTTGCCACTGATTGACGCCGTCAGAGATGGCCTCATTGAAGGCCGACTTCTTGACGTGGAGAGGAAGAAATATGAAATAGCAAAGACGTCTGATGAGTCGTCTGGCATGCAGCGGGTCGACGGAGGGTTCAATTCGGTTCGGTCTTCTCGACGTACCACGTCAGCAGTCGTCGGCAGTGAAGACTTGCCAGTTTCCATCAATGTAAGAGGCATTGTTGACCCTCAGACAGGCGTAGAACTGCCAGTAAAAGAAGCTGTCAACGCTGGTATATTTGATGCATTTACAGGTGAGTTTATTGATGTGGAATCTGGTCAGAGGCTGTCGTTAGAACGTGCAGTTGCTCTCAATCTAGTAGTTCTTGACCAAGATGACCAGGAGGATGACATGACTGTACAACAGACGTATAGTATTGGAGCTGTCTGTGACCCCGTAACTGGTGAGCTGGTTGCACCCAGTGAGGCTGTGGCGTGTGGTGTACTGGACATGGCTCGTGGGATCTATATAGACACGGTGACTGGAGAAGTTGTAACGCTGGCTGACGCTCTGGAACGAGGGCTGATTCGTGCAGAGCCACTTGGAGGTGACGCAGAAACGCTGGAGTTTGAAACGAAGACTGTAGTCGCATCCTCAGTTGAACGTGATCGTAAGGTGTTTGCCATCAGGAGTGTGAAAGACTTGTCAACAGGTGAAATGATTAGTCCTGAGGAAGCAGTGAGACGCGGCATTTTGGACACAGTGAAAGGCATATACTGTGACCGTCAGACTGGCAGGATGCTGCCCATGCATGAAGCATACGAAGCAGGTCTCATTGTGGCTGCAGAAGCGTCCAGTCACGAGCCCGTTGAGTCACCGTCGCTAAGACGACCATTCCACATTGTCGCAGTGATTGATCCACGCAGCATGCAGCAGCTGAGTGTTGCAGAGGCAGTGGAGCGCCATCTGCTCGATGCTACACTGCGTCAGTTCGTTGATCTGTGCAGTGATGAAGTGATGTCTGTCGAGGAAGCTGTCAGTCGTGGCTATGTTATTGTGGACTACGACACTAGCATGCTAAGGCGAGAAGTTGCAGCTGTTGTGCATGATACCCAGTCATATCGCATCAAGTCTGTGATTGACGCACAGACCGGCGAGGAGATAACCATATCAGATGCTGTGAGGCACAAGATAGTGGACAAGGCATCTGGCATGTACTGGAACATGAAGACCAATGAGCTGATCCCCATCGATGAAGCCATTCGTCTTGCTCTTGTCGTTACAGAACCTGTGGACACAGCCGTGACAAAGACAGCACAGTTGTCACTTGGTGATGACGTTGAGAAGGAGATATACGTGCTGACGACAGTCAGAGATCAAAAAACTGGCCAGGAATTTGATCCAGTTGAAGCCGAGAGACGTGGACTTATCAACAAATTGCAGGGCGTGTACATTAATCCAGTCACTGGAGAGAAGATACCAATTCGTGAAGCAATTGAGAGAAACCTGATCAGCGGTTCTGTGGTTGCTGAAGCTGACTATGATGACCTTCCTCCTGGAGCTTATACAACCGTTGAAATGACACAACAACAGATGAAGGCGGCTAATGTTGCAAGTGTCTGGGATCCAGTCACTGGACGACAGGTTTGTGTTCGTGCATTATCATTCTCCAGTTCAGCTAACAGTTATAGATTGGCTCATATAACGGGTCGACTGAAATTGTTGGAGTTGACAGCATGGCATGAAGAAGCAGGGATAGAGTGACTGCGTGTGGGTGATAATAATAATAATACGAAATTTATATAGCGCCATAATGCCGTTAGGCGGCTACAGAGGCGCTGGCGGAACAGGTAGGTAGAATAGTTAGCAGAAAGCGGTAGAAAACAGAGGAGTTTTAAGTCTTGATTTGAAAATAGAGAGAG
>Ga0056116_1000926_pt1 | contig 10769 bp, 14 predicted proteins | sample WorMetOlspDAHAB2_FD_67352 | JGI IMG/M metagenome (GOLD analysis project Ga0056116, IMG submission 67352) | Marine gutless worms symbiont microbial communities from Max Planck institute for Marine Microbiology, Germany - Olavius sp. DAHAB.2 ...
ACATTATGGCTTCTCTGATCGGACAGCATTATCTTGTATCATCAGTAAGTTTATCACATTATGCTTCTTAGTTTTTCTGGCAGAAGAATCAATATTATACAGCCTTCCCTTTTTCCCATTCATGCTGATTTCTATGCATTTTTGTTCTGTTCTGGCTTACAGTGCAATAATGGATGGGCAGAGGAAATTTAAATTCAGTGGAGAGATTTTATGTAGCTAAATTTACATTGCAAACAAAGGTCAAGGTCACCAACTCGACCTTGAATGAAGAGGTTATTTCTTGAACTTAATGGGAAGACCTGCACTTCTGAATGGTAATTTCTCGAGTCTGTTTTCGTACACCACATTAGGCTGTTGTAAAGTATGTGCTGTCATACTCGCATTATTACTGGTTATGTTTTGCTTTTTGTCTGTTTGCCCATTGCATTGGTGATTACTGATATGTGTCAAAATGTGTGTCATCAAGATATTTTGTCATTGGGTAATCCACTAGTATAGCAGTCTGTTTCCTTACTTTGTTCTCGTATCTCAGGAGTGCACTGCTAATTTGCAGTTCATGACTTCATGAGACTTATGAAGATGGTTTTGTTACGTGTAGAAATTGGTGCAGTTGTCGAAGGAGTTTATTGAGACAGTAAAGTGTACTGTGGACTCTGTTCGGCCAGGTTTGTTTGTGTGAAGAAAGGTGTACTCTAAATTTTTCTATGCTAATTTTGACGTGCAGTATGCTTTTATGATGTAGAAGTTTGAGTTTTTGTTACTGTGGTGGTAAATATGGTCATTGTAATAATAAAATTTGTAAAAAAAATAATTTTCAGAAAGTTGATATGCATGCGTTTTCAGCATATATTGTATTGACTGAGTTTTGAGTGGCACTGTGGAGGTTGCCGAAATTTTTAGAAGCTTTTGCGAAAATGTTTCTAATTTGTGTGATATGACAGAAACAGTCATGCAGGATAATTCATGATAAAGAATGTATTGCATGACAGAATATGTGTTTATAGAAAAAAAACTGTGAATGTGTTGTCAGAAACGAGCGGATGTGGCCACATTGGCCAGTATTGGAGTCATTTTGGCAGCTGTGGTGCATTTTGCCTTCACGCTCTTGTTTCCTGATATGTAGTTTATGTTAGCTTCTAACTTTTTGATATTCGTTATTTTTATGTGCTGTTCAAACTGTTATTACTAAAATTGCACAGGTCTTGTAATTTGCCCAATATTCCCATATGGTGTGTTCTCTATATAGCTGATCGACTTTCAAAGACGGTGGATGTGAGCTGTTTATTTGCTGTGGAGATGCCAGACCTTTGCACTGTACCACTTAATTGTACATCCAAGCAATCTTTGCCTGACTGCATAGTCCCCGAGCACACGATTGCTGTCGAAATAAAGGTTTGTTACAACAGTTTAACTGAAAATTCTAGAAACTTCATTGCACCATGATTTACAAAGCAAATGTTTTCCTTCGATTGAACATTGCGTAATTACAGCAGCTGTTTACTATGATATTTAACAAATGTTGGTTAAATGAGCTTCATCGTTTTTTGAAGATGAACAGGAATTTTGCAGTAATTGTATGATGTTTGCTTGCTGATAACTTATTTTTGTCATTTTCATTACCTTGACATTGTTGCCACTAGTGATATTTTTGGAGTACACTTGCCAACTGGTAAACAAAGAGTATGCAATAGTGTCAGACAAAATCAGTCATTCTTTTGTCCTTGCATGGGTTTTCTAAAAATATGTGTAAAATTTCTCGGCTTTGTGACTCATGATGGCCAAGTGACAGCACAATAAAAATGTTGTTGCCTTTTGTGAATTACCCTGTAATGTGATATTTTGTATTTAATTGTTTATGTTTTTTTTCAGCCAAAGTGGGGCTATTTGCCGCCAGCCGAGGATGACGTCAGGGGAATGGTATGCAGATTTTGCATGAATCAGTTTTTGAGAGTGAAGGAAGGAAAGTGGAAGTCTCAAAGTGGCTATTGTCCACTGGATCTGTTTTCTGGGTGGGCACTGACACTGTTAAAAGCTACTTTGGCATTGATAAATGAGTTTGTTTTTGAGGTACCATGGTTAAAGCCAAGTGTTCCCTAAAAAAGTTTACGGTTGTCAATAGTTTTTAATTTTTACAAGTCAGCTATCTACCTTTACAGTTGCACAGAAACTATGCTCACATTGAAAATTGTCTTATACTGTAATTGAAAGTGAATGTGCTAATTAGTTGTTAAAGTCATAATTCAAAGGTTTTGAAATATACTACAGTATGTCTTTGTTGTTGGTGGCTATCGCATGACTATCTGTCCATCAACCATGCTTCACCACATCAGTTCAGAATCTTAGCTTATCATTCTCAGATTTAATTATCTGTTATTATTTGGATTCTGCTCATTTTGGAATCAGTCTTTTGATTTACGATATTTGCATCATAAGTAAAAGTGAAGTCGTTCCTCAACCCAAGTGTCCATCAGGTGGCGCTGATCTTCAATTTGTAAGTCCTCAGTCAGACACCAGCTGAAGTTGCAGCACCATGAACATGGGGCTAGTGCATTGCATGGTGTGCAAATTTACTTCCCACTTTCTGCAGTTACCAAATGGCTTTGGTACCTTAACTTAGGTAATGTGTGTGAATGACTTTCTAAGGGTTGCACTTGAATGTGTAATGGCTAGGAATGGAATCAGCAGTCTTCCAGTCATACGCCCAATGCCCCTAACCACTATTCCACCAAGTCAGTCAAGTTGTGTAAGTTCACTATACTAGTGTTATTGTTGTGCTGTTATTGTGTGTCACCATGATCATCATCATGTGTATGTGTATATAAAACACTGACAAAACAGTGATCACTCTCATATAGCCAGAGGTTTTGATAATAACGTAACAGTTTGGAGTTTTGAAACACTGATTAATGACAAATGTCTGTGAATGGAATCACTGAAACAACCCTTTTTGCTCGTTATACAGTGTGGTTGCACGTAATAGTAATGTGTGATATAGAATGTACTCAATAATTTTGACGTTTATTATATTTATGACATTCATGCCAACATATTTTGTCTTATACTGACAAATACAATTTTATGATGTGCTGGTATATGTCATTATGTAGTTGTACAGAGAGAATGTCTTATGCGTTGCAACAGTTATTCAAGACGCCACAGAACAATCTGCATATGTTTAAGGTCAGTGTCGTGCTTCAACTCGTTACGCACAGACACTTTGTGTAGCCGTACTTTTTCTTGATTTGTGGCTGAGGCATGTCCATTGTGAATGTTGAGTTTGGGAGCATTTTACCAAACTTGGTCAGTTTCCTTTCGTGTAGGGAAGGAAGAAAAGAATGGCATTCCGAGGTGCAATTTAAAATACGATCAGTTGTATTGCATGCCAGCAGGCAACGCTGCAAAACTGAGTAGATTCCACTGTCATGAGTTCTCTTGACTGAGCAATTGACTTCACAAAAAGAATAGAGCTACTTTGCAGACCTAATTTGTATAAATTTTTGAAGTGACAGATTCAATGTAAGAAGTACTTCTTAGGTCTAAGAAATAATTATGAGAAGTGTTTCTCAGAATTACTTCTTTTCTTAACTCTGGTTTTATTTGATAAGTTGCCATCCAGATTAGTTGTTGGTTAAGGATGTACTTTGTATCTTTGTTTGAAGTCATTATTTGTGTAGAAAATGAGCTATATATTGTGGTGCATGAATATGATTGTTGATCAGGTTGTTTAAAATGAGAAACTTTTCTCTGGTTTTGCTATTAACTGGTCTAACTGAACTTCACAATACAATAATATTGTGTTATTACTTTCTTCAAATGGTTTAGTTCATATTTAATGACTGGGTTATAGAAGGAAGGCTACAAAACGAATGAGTTAGAATTTTTCATTTCACGTAGTAGACAATCCTTTATAGTGTGTAGTAGACAATCCTTTATAGTGTGTGCTGAATCATTTTGGGGGCATCAAATGAATTGCCTGTGTTTTTTTGTGTTTTTAATTTAATTTGATTTTGCTCAGAATGGATCAGTGATATGGAGTAATGAGGTAGAAGGCGAAATTGACGCTGAGTTGTCACCAGTGATGTGTCGTTGCTCTCATCTTGATTCTGCTCCGTACGTCATTACTTGTCCTAACATAGCCTTGTTTTTTTGTGGTTTTGAGTTCTTTGTTATGAGAACTTGTGGTTATGCCAGATCTCCCAAACATCTCTTTCTGATATCTCTAGTAGTTGCTGAGAGGGATGTTTTTACAATGAAGTCACAGTGTGAAGACATTGAAACTGTGTAAACGCGACATATTGTGCTGAGATTAGCAGGTGCTTGTTGGATCGTCTCATTAACATCGTGGTGCAGTGCTTGCGACATGAAGTTTCCTATAGCAGCGAACAGTCGAGTGCTTTATCACGTCAAACATGTCATGGCAGTGCCTCATCTCATGACCATCTCTGCTCTTCAGGTGTTGTACGCATTTTTTGATTACACCTTCTAGTTACACACGACAAAAATATACTCGGTGATTCCATTCATAAGCAGCGGATCCTGGCCTTTTGCTTAAAGTGGTATAGCTCTGCAACTAACTATTTCTACGCAAAATTTATACATTTTGTCTTGTGTGCATTTACGTGTGACTTACATCACGTGTGTGACCTGTGATATGTGTCAGAGCCTATGATGAAGTTGTTTAGTGTTATTTGCTTTAGAGTGCTGTGAGCTGCCACCAAGCTGCGTACTGGCTCAGATTCTTCGAGCACAGCAGTTAAACGATCTCAGCATTGAGCGAATAGTGCCACTGCATACACATCTTTGCGAGTGTTTTGACGACAATCCACACATGCGGTTGGTGTATTCATTGTTGTTTCGATTTGCTGACTGGCATTAATTTTTACGGTTTGATAGTGTGGCTCGATAGCGTAATGGTTAGAGTGCTGGACTCGAAATCAAAAGGTCCTCAGTTCGATTTTCATCCACTGCTATGTCGAGTCAGTTGACTTAGACACGTGGGCCTTTTGTTACTGAGCAGTATAATTTGTTACCAGCATAAGCCGGGAGGTAAACAGGCGCACCATGCTTTCACTGGACCCGTATTAATTGTCCTGCAGCTTCAGCTGGTGTCTGGCTAAAGGCAAAGGTATTGAAGATTGGCGCCCCCCCCCCCCTATGAGCCACTGGCTCACGAAGGACTTTACCATGCTTTCTGTTATCTGTGAATCTTCCTTTTTGTGCTGCTTTACTGCTGTTGCTGCTACAGCTGTTGTTTTCGAACTTATGACCTGTTAATGCAACAACAAACAGTTTAGTATAGCAAATCACTGTATGCTAATAAATTGGGAAAACAGGTAAGAATATTCGTGCATCATGCATTTGAAACCAACTTGAGCCATTGTCACAGTGGAGTGGTCACCTGGCCATAGTCATTCCTGTGCTTCATAAAAATCGTCCCACTTTTTTGAGTACACCACTACACCAGACATCATTGTGGCCTCTACTAGTTAGAACAGAAGACATGAAGTTGCATTATTATCATCTTTTCTGCAATTTCTTTATGGTATGCTTTAAAATAGGTCTCTTTAGGTATCATGGATCATATTCATCATATTCATATTACTCAATTCTAGCGCAAAATATGTAATTCGTTTACAGATGTATGTTGCGACTGATCTGCGATATATTTATGAAAATGTTATTCGTATTTAATTGTACGTTGTAATTTTAGTGAATTATCTGGGCTTGACGGACCATTTGACGCAAACTGGTTGGAATGTAGTGACAGCTTCGCCCAGTTCAGTGATTATACAAGAGAGTCTTTGTTACGGGTAGATATTCAGTTATTTCAGTAGTCATGCGTTGCCTGGCTGTTTTGCCATGTTTCTGTTTCACTGTGTAGCTTTGTCTTTTAGAATTGGTTTCTTTTTCAAAATTCTGTAATAGATGATGCATTGGCTGGATGCTGAAGAACTTTTAAAATATTTCATAATACACAAGTTGCAATTGCTGTTGTTAATTGATACCTTGTTTGTTTGTTTGTTGATAGTCTGTGTTTATGTAATGCAATAATGCTGATGCTGACAAACAGTTATTGATACGTCTTTATATTGTTTTCCATTTGTTCTTTTTAAATTGTTTTTAGTTTTTGAATTTCAGTGCTGGTATGCATAAATCAGCAATACAACTGCTGAAAAGTCTTTAAATTACATTTTGGGGTGAACTGTACATACTGTGTATACACTGCGTGTTTGTGCTTTCTTTTCACTTATTTGTTTTTATTTTCAGTTTAAAATTGCCTGTTCTGTAGGTGAAAGAATTTCTCTTATCTAGATCAGCAAAAGACTGTTCTGTGTTCGTATCTATTTGTCCTGTTTCCAGGTACAACTGTTTGTATCCTGAATTTCTGCCATCGTTTTAATGAGTTGTTTTGAAGAGAATAGGCCTACTGTTATCATTACTGCATTAGTATTTTTTTTTACCTTTTTATCACTGTTTGGTGAAAAAATGGAATACATAGGTTCTGATTTTCAGAGGAATGTATTTTGTTGGTTTTTCAGTTATTGCCAGCATATGTCAAATGTCAGTCATGTTGATGTGAATTCTTCTGTAACAGAAAAAGGTAATGAGTTATTAACTCTGTTTGATTTTAATCCGTTTTAATTGGTCTGACAGTGATAGGAGTCGATTTATAGTGACAGCTATCATATTTTTAGCAGCTACAGAGTATTCACCATTGTCAGTAGTGCTTACACTCCAGATTGAAATCTGGTCGAAACATAGCCAGTACAAAGGGGGCGTCTGGGCTGCAATCGGCTGAGTGTCAGCGGCTGAGCTGGGCAGTTAGCGACTAAGGAATAATGTGAGATGCGCCACAGACACTCAGCCGCTTGTACACAAGTGGTTACCATTGGCGCCAACCGTCCAGTTCAAATAATATGATTGTAGCGAAAGCAATGTGTAGCTTGTTTTGCGTCTATTCTTCCGGCAATAATGGAGGCTCTGAGGATTTGCAGATTATTAACTAGAACTAGAACTAGGCTCTAGATGAGTACCAGTGTGCATCGGAGGTGTTTGAATTTGTTGTAAGTATGGCATGTGGGCATATTCTTTGAGCGGTTATTACAGGTGTGACGTGTGGGTAAACACTGCTCCGGTTTCTCCGGACTGCTTCGACCCCCAGCTAATAGTCGTCAGTAAAACGATAATCAAATTTCATTTTGCCGCGGAGAAACGAATGTAAATAAACACGCCCACTGACGACAGAGATCGGCCGCAAGCTTCGCAGACCGCTGAGCAAAACGGCCAGCCGCTTAGAGGGCTGAGAACTTCGTGTTGTCGTCTGGCAGCTCAGCGCTCTCAGCGGCTGGCGTGCTGAGCTCAGCGGCTGAGCCACCAGACGGCCCCAAAGTATCATTTAAGATTGTTAAAATTATTTAAATTCAGTGCTTAAAGTATTGAAGTTCTGCTGGCTGAATTGCTTCTAATTGTTGGTAGCAAGTTAAGTTATTGTTGGACACATAGAGTGTGCTTGTTGTGCTGTTGTTTGGTTGGGTTTTCAGACTGCACTCAACAAATGCAGCCTCCAGACTTCAGTACAGAGTTGCCTGGCCGACATTTTGTGGTCGTCGACTCAGTAGGACAGCATTTTGTCTGCTGCGTCACTGTTATTGATCTGGATTACAAGAGTTTCGACAAGATTCCTTTTTATTTGACTGAAGACAGAACTGTTGTCAATTCATACAGTAAGCTTTCGGCTTCATAGTTGTTGCATACGTTAAATATTTTTAATTTAATTGTTAAATATTTTTGGCATTTTTGGATAAGATGTTCGATCAAGTCAAAAGTGGCAACGGTAGTATAAGTGTTTTTCAGTTTTGTCAATAATTCGGAACTGCGTGTCGCATCTGAGGCCATACTTCATTCTGATTTGACATTTGTTATAATAATTAACAATTATCGTTGTTGCTTATCACGTTTCTGGCCAGTTTATCTGCGGTCGTTCGTATGCTGTACGTTCACTGGCGGCGTGAGGCGTCTGCTTGTGAGCTGATGGCATACGATCCTCGAATGTTGTCATTTTTAGTCGTCGCTGAAGATACAGCAGTATGCAGGTAGCCAAGACGTCGATTCTGCGCGCACAGTACAAATGATTCTAGTTCAGTTAAACTCAGGTTGAACTATCACCTATAAACAGAAAATAATAGTCAAACCAATGGGCTTAACGAGTAAACGTTAGGCTATAGGCTACTGGCACTGACGTACAGAGGGTCTGAATGCAAGGTAGGACACATAGGGGAGGACGGAAGTACCAACGGACATCCCCTCCTCACTCTAGTAGCAACAAAATGGCGGTTTTTCGGTATCAAATGCATTGCCAAGCAGCTGTGAAACATTGCTACAATAGCATTCGCGACAGCCGTGCACCTGACATTTAAATACATTATTCAAATTAACACAAATTAATTTCATGACAAAATACAACTGTCTTATGGATGAGTTGATTCTCGAAACATTAACGAAACTTGAACTGGTGACTTTCCCAGGAAATAAACAAGATTCGACCTGCAGTTCGCACAAAATAATCTTGCTAAATAATCTTGCTGTAAACCTTTTCTATGGAGCGAAATCGCGCCACATATCTGTCCAGTTCTAACTTCACCATTCGTAGCTGTTTTGCCAAGTCTTTTTTCTCGGAGTTAGCCACTTCGACATCGCGTTCTGCGCGTTCCAGATGTGACGTGAGCAGGCTGATGATGCGATCTTTTGCCTTGATGTCATCCTCGACGTCGATCTTGGCCGAGCGTGATCGCTGTTCCAGCGACGTGGCGCGTTTCTCGGCGTCACTGGCTCGCTCGGTGGCCTCCATGAGCTGAGTTTGCAGTCGCCGGATTTCGACGTCGAGTCGAGCAGCTGCCGTCGAGTCACACACGCCAAGCAGCGCCATTGCACGCGATCGCTCGTCGCGAATCCGAGACCGTTCTCCAAGCCACATCTCAGTCAGACGATGAACCTCTTGCGCAAAGTCCCTTAGCGAAGAAACCTGTGCATAGACGTAAAGTTTTTTTAAAGCTGTTGGAAGGGCCAGAGCATATTGCGCAACATTCAGGTATTGAGCGGGCGCGCTGTTCTGGGTGAGGGGTTCCCTGTAGCCTATGGCCGGGGAGAAGAGAATGTCACTCCTCAGAACTATTTATGAGTGTAGAGCATAGGCATATGCCATATGAGTGCATGTCTGATGGAGCGCTTTGTAATTATTTCAATCGTCAAAATATTGGGAGGACTTATTATTAATACTGTACGAGCCTGATGTGAAAATATTAGGAGGGCCCGAGGAGCTCTAGAGTGTCACACGCTAAGTATACGCCTTCCGACGAACCTGTGGTCGAAGGTCGTCGTTGTCCTCCAGCACAGTTCTGTCTGATCGACCGTGCTTGTCCCATAAGTCTCCCGTCACTGTTGCACCGTCTCTGCTGTCTGCCATTGGGGACCCGGCGCTACGTGATCCAGTGTCACCAGGTCCCCAATCACATAGAGCGACGGAGGAGCAGTGACGAGAGACTCACGGGATAAGCCCGGTCGATGAGATGGCACGCGACGCAGTCCGTTTTCGACATGACCAAAACTGTGTCGATCGGGAGGACTCGCTCAATGTACGTGATCCAGTGTCGAACTGTCGGCGTTGCCGATGGACGGCGTCGCGAAGGGCAACGATGCCCGCACTGAGTTCGACGTTGTTGGCGCGCGCTGTCGCCCTCTCCTCGTCCAGCGCCTGCGTCGTCCTGCTGAAGTTGCGTCTCCACACGTCCTTGGTGCACTGCGTACGCGCCGCAATGATCGACTCCATCTGACGTTTCTCCTTTTCCGACAGGCGACGAGTGGATCCGTAGTAACGGTGAACCAGTTGCGCGGCCTGACAATGAACACGTGCGCGAAATCAACGCTGTGAGCCAGAAATGAAACGCCAATATATTTTGCGATTGTTTGTGTTGACATATTGTTTTTATGGTGTCGCTATCACCTGTACGTTTTTTTGATCCAGGCGAAATCTGAGATGAACTGTTTGGGTTATGTTTTGTTTGAGGAAATCGTAAATTGTATAGACTGGAGATTTTGATTGTCCTATCTTTGTATTAACTTAGAATCATAAGTTCGGCGTAAGATCTTTTGTAAATGGATATCGTCATAATGTTATCGTAAGTTTTTGTAAGGGCCCAGGCGTGGCGTCATTGTAGCATTTTGTGAATGGAAAACTGAAAACGGTGAGGAAATGGTGAAAAAGTTTATGAAAAGGATATCGCTTGGCAGAAGATGGTTTCATGGGGAGAAAGATTGGACGAAAAATGCTTGGTCTGTAGTGCGACCTATGTGTTCTGAGTTATGCCGCAAGGAAGGAAATGAAAGGGCGGGAAAGGGAAGGGAAGAAAGGAAGGGGTGTTCTATTGCCTCAATCAATCACTATTTTTCCGTGCGCCTAAAATTTGACCAGAGAGCTGGCCAACGTAGTCTTCCGCACGTGAGGAATAACTAAAACATAAAGAAATAGCTAAACCAAAAAAACCGATGAGCAAATAAATCCAGGAAACGGTCTACAGCCATATGAGATCACTCAGTCCGACATACAGAAACAGACTATAAGGTGGATGTTAGATATACAGAGTGATGCATCTCGGGACGGCTTCGGTGCTGTTTCTTACCTTCGCCAGTCAGATCGAGAAGGTCGTGTTCATTGCTCGTTTGTGATCAGTAAGTCTCGCGTGGCACCACTTCGCACAGCTACCATTCCGAGG
>Ga0056116_1000928_pt1 | contig 10758 bp, 5 predicted proteins | sample WorMetOlspDAHAB2_FD_67352 | JGI IMG/M metagenome (GOLD analysis project Ga0056116, IMG submission 67352) | Marine gutless worms symbiont microbial communities from Max Planck institute for Marine Microbiology, Germany - Olavius sp. DAHAB.2 ...
TTTACTGTTCTCATTAATGTTATGTTGACAAGTTTTAAAAGAAAATTTAAGCAGCTGCACTTGTGTGAATTTGGTGAACGTCACACACAGACCAACTCAAAATGAGCAATGTTAATGTAGTTTTATTCTGCTTTCACACAATGTCCACAATATTTATTTTTTGCCAATTAGCAAGATTTAAACTAACAGTACTATCACATAATATCTGCAAATGACAGTTATTCTAAAACATATTAAAACTATTTAGCAAAGAAACAAAATAATAGCAACGGTAGGCATATCTAGTGTCTTGCAATTGCTGGACATTAATAGTCCACAGCAGAATACAAAGACAGAAGCACATACATGCACTATGCAAAAAAAACTTCTCATTTACACGACACACTTAATCTATTTTTCAAGTTCAGGTGTGCCAGAACTTTTCAGAAAGTGGTACGGCTAAAGACAGAGATTCCAAAAGCAATTGAGACACTAAAGGCGTTGAGGGGAGAGACATGGGGAGGAGGCACATCCACTGTGGTACTTTTAACCTCAAAATATGGCTGGTGAGAACATTTTTGTGAACCTGATTTGTCTCTTGGGCCCGAGATGATACAGCATTATACATTGAGAATCATTCACCACCTTGTGCATTTCAGTGTATATGGCACTAGTATGTATGTTCAGAATCGACGTAGTCTTTTAAAACTGCAATATATCTTAAATTTGTGTTGATGCCACTTTCAAGAACACGCCACTAAGTTTCACTACCCCACTGTTTTAGACACATTCATTTTCATTAATAAGTCAGATTTGTAAAATATGATCAGTAACTTGGAAATGAACAAACTGATTGCACTCATAGCTGAAGGGCTCAATTTCAAGACCATAATAATTTTAACATTAACTGAGCAATCCAAGCCAATATAATCAGTAAAACTTTTTGAGCAACATGATACTGATAAAACAGTACTAGTAGCCTAATACAAAGTAAAACAAAACCAGAATAAAAATGTCAAAACTGCCATCTGCAAGGGCTACCAAATTAGTAAACAACATTTAGAAACAGGTAGCTAATCAATGACAATACATGAATAATCAGTTTCACAACAATGATTGACATCAGTTTCAAAAATGGAAATATTACAGAAGTCCTCTGAAAGACTGAGAGATAATACTGCATTTTCTTCATCTAATACAGGGTCAACAAAATCTGACATTTTGCAAGATGTGCTGACAACACTGTTGCATGCTTCATTGTTGTTATCAGTACCTTCCGGGTGATATGTTGAAGTCTTGCTACCACTGCTGAGGTTATCACTGTTACAGACTTGTAAGGGTTTCTTCTCACTAAAATCCACACTGGGTGTGTTCAAAACAGAAGTCTCCAAAGAGAAATTACCAAAGTGCCTTGGACTCCACATTAACTTCTCATCAAGTTGTCGACAACTCGAACAAGAAGACTTATCTTTCAGTCCAGCAACAGATAAGTCTGCAGTCTCAACACTGTCATCTGAACCAAACAATTCTCCTGAACTTTCTCTAACTTCATACTGTTCAGGAAAGCAGTTTTCAGTTGTGGAGAACAAGTCCAGAATTTCGTTGTTATCACTGATATGTAACGCGTTTTGAAATTTTCTAGCAATATCGATCTCTGAGGTATTTTCCTGATGTGTAATACTAAGATCACTGCACTCAAATACGTATGCATCATCGCTGCAACTGACAGTGTTGGTTTTTGGTGTGATTTTCTCAATTTCTGTTGACTGTGAGTGACAGATTGCATACTCAGAAACAGTTGGCACTGCAGAATCAAGGAAAATGTCATCGTCTGATATCACACTTGCAGCTCGTAACTTCAGCGCCTCACGACGTGTACTTGGCAACGTAGCCGAGTCCGATTTAACCACTCTCTGTGATGACTGATTCACACAGCAGTTCTCCACTTTGTCTCTTCTACTTGCTGCATTACTGCCAAACAACGGCAACTCTTCGGATGTATGTCTTCTACCTGAAATTTTCAAGTCAGTCTGCAAATTATTCATCTGGAGACGCTGACTCAGAGGTAGAATTTCTATATCCGAGCAGTCGTCGCTGCTTACATCTGAAACATGATCTTGCCACAGATCGTTGTCGACTGAATGCTGTTCTGTATTGCTGAAACAAGAGGTGGATGACCTATGCTCAGCACCACTGCTATCACGTTTTACAGCATTATGGATTTTGGAACTGTCATTGTCAGAAGCACTTCTTGTAGTTGCTAGTTCCGACAGCAACACCAGCGACAAACTTCGACGCAACGATGCCTGCGATGTCTTCTGCGATGTCCCCATTTCATTCTCCTTGTCTTCACTTGAAACACTGACAGCATCTGTATTCAGGTTCTCAGCAAGTTCTCCCAGCAGGTCACAACCTCGATTAGTTGCTCCTGAAACAATACTAACTATCATTTACTCAGTATTCATACTGCTAACTTTCAATCAGTAGAAGATTAATATAACAGGTAACTATAACCATCAGATGTAGTTATCAGATTATTTTCTAGTGACAAAATGTTTCGTCTTGACTGTGGATCAGCAAAAAAGAACTTTGATTTTCGTAAGGTAAGGAGAAAACGAGTATAAGATTTTAGTAAAAATTTTCTAAAACAATTTCTTATAGCAATTAGTAACCGTGAGATATATAAATTTTGTCTCTAAGTAGACATTAGACAATTAAGACTTTCTTCTTATTGCTGATCACTTTAAATATTCTAATTTTCTAAAACCGTGAGATATATACATTTTGTCTTTGAAGTAGACAATCAGACTTTCTTCTTACAGCTGATCACTTAAATACTCGTCGGCTCAACCAATGCAAAAAGCAGCACCAAACCTTTCTTCCGCTGTTTGCGTTTTTCTTTTCCATTTGCAACTTGTTGGAAGATTGCAACAACTTCAGGAAAAGCTTTTAAAAAACTTTGCTGCTCTTCAACAGTGGTGTAATAATCTGCTGTTGTTATAGTGTCGCTAGCTGTAATTAATACACAGTTACATCTCACAAAACACTATGTGAACAGTGTACTTTATGCTAAAGCTGCAAATTTTATTAGAAAAATAAGGTATTGAAAGCAAAATGCTACTATTGAACCTGTGTGAAACTTCAACTTAGGAACCTCCATGAGTGTATCCGTTACTTTACACATAGGTACATCTTTGACTTAAGATACAGTGATAAATTTTTACTTACTTTTTACACTATGTGTTTAAATTGTACCTTTAGTGTTTTTTAAAAAATAATACCAATAATATTTCTCAATATCTCTTTAATGCAGTGCAATGTACTTACTCCCTGTCAAAAGGCCTGAAAGAGCCCAAAATGAAGATAACATTTCTTTAGCCATTTTTATTACACCATCAATGACTTACAAATGATAGCTCAATTTAGACCAAGCTTCACAAATATGAAGCAAATGATGACCGATGATAACAAGAAGAATAATGTATTAAAACTATTTCTACTAACCGAATTTGTACCATTCAACTTCAAAACATGACAAACCATGTCGAACTCTGGCTTTAACAATCCTGAATAACACAGAATATTCACATGCTACAATGACACTTGTATATCGACAATACATTCTAACAACAGGTTCTTGACTCCAGTTTCTACAGATGTTAATGGTTTACTAGAACATTTTTTCCACAACAGAAAATAACAGATACTGACATATACATTATGTTCAGAAGAATGTGAGGCCTAATGCTGCAGCAGCTGTATCATTTGGCGTGTGCCATTTCAACAGACATCATTCGCCAGACGATTGTTCAGCACTGTCGCACCTGATATGGAACTCACTGCCACCACCTGCTCTGTTAAACTGTGACTCTCTCTCTACTTTCAATTTTCAAGGCTTTAAACTCATCTGTTTTCTACTACTTTCTGTCAACTGTTCGACTTACCTGTTCTGCGAGCACCTCTGCAGCCACCTAATGGCATTACGGCACTATATAATCTTGTATTATTATTATTATTATTATACATGTAATTTAAGGTGTGCTTGAAGGAGAGTAAAAGAAATAGTTCAAGAGTGGTGAAACAACACTACACAGGTGAGGCAAAACAAACTTGCACGTTGGAAATTACTGTGGCAAAATATTATAGAAACTGGTTAACATTTACAGACACCACCTTTTAATTTTACAAATGTAAAAGGTGGAAGCTTTAAAACACCTGTCACGTGCACAATAGTGATCACAAAAGTATTCAAACAACTGCTAGATATTTATCTTCAGGGTTTTCATGGTATTGGTTGACTAACAGATACAGCATGCAGCCTGGAAAAAGCCACATCTACAGGAACCAATGACAATGGAGCCAAACCAGCAAAATTAACACAACATTGTTTTTTTCTTCTGTTGTTAAGGCATGGGGAGACTGAGATGATACAGTAGTCATGAGTACACTGCTTTTCAGTGTGTTTTGCTTTCATTTGCAAATACATGCACTTCTGTGATTTGGACCTTGGGCAGTTTACCTGTTACTGGAACAGTTTGCCAGCTGAAGTGACGTACTCAAATTCCCTGCAAACCTTCAAAACCAAACTAAAATCTCATTTATTCTTAGCGTCGTTTCCACTGTTTCTAAATCATTATAGTGTTTGTAAGGTGTCTGAAGTGCTTCGGCATTTCTTCACTTTAAATTTAATGTAATGTACTTTCGCTGTGCTTTTTAACCAGTCTGCATCCTATATATTTCTGCAACTCAGCAGTCAAATATACGTAGACCAACAGCAACAATTTATATGACACTTTTCTGCATTAATATGTATTAACCTATAAAGTACATATTGCAGTTACCTGCATGGTTTCAGCTGTGGACCAGTGACACCTCGAGACTGATTCGCAGCCAACCTTCTAATATCATAGTGGCTGACAAGTGGCAGTGTCTTTTCCATGCCATATTCTTCTGGCCATTCCATCTTTGATTTAGCAAAATTCTACAAATATTCACAATAAGGAAAGTAGCAGTCATCTATGAATGAATGCAACAAGATAGTTTGCACCGAGTATGCATCAGCTTTTGCACACATACGGATAAATTTGCAGACATTATTGTAATCATAGCTTGTGGTTAAATTATGATTCTCAAAAAAAAACAAAAGAACAACAAAGTTTGCAGTACTAACATCAGTACTGATGCAAATAAAATCCAAGTTTATACAAGTTTAAAACAAATTAAATGAAGTTTTGCTTTAAAAACATGCTTCACTGCTGCAGAATATGACAGCATATATGGATACTGCAATACAGGTACTGGTTACCGCTAAGTGAAACATTTTTGGTCGTTTCCAGACAAGAGAATGAGGAGGGAGTTTGTCTTTGTCAAGCAGAAATTCATTGATAACATCTTTGTGCGGAAATCCCGGACACATCAGTGACTTTTTCCAGACACGCAATTCAGCTGAACTCAATCTGTGCTCAGAGATACCTGCATATGTACATGACCATACACAAGTAAGTTAACACTGCAGGTATACATACAAATCAGTAACATTAACAATACCAAAAAAATGAATAAAAAGCAAGGCAAACAAAGTCCAGGACTTACACTCTCTGCGTAGAACAACACATGCACTTGGATATAAAAATGTTTCAAGAAATAACTGTGTAGCAATTGAAAAGCATCTTAAGCAACTTACAAGACAGAGTAGCAGTACGTCTCCATTGATTAAACCTAAACACAAACCACACAATACAAATCAATGCAATATTAATAGATGTTCTCTTGCTGTACTGCTTATAATGTGTTATAACTATTACACTGGTTTTTAAACTTTGTTATTTGCACATCTAAGGTAAGATATCTCATTTTGCATCATCAGCTCTCAACAAAGGTGTACCTTCACTGTTTAAGAACCAGACACCTAGGACATGCTGAATTAATTTCTTAAGAACAAGCCGGTTGTTAACAATTATATGCATCTCCATTCCACTGTGCACTGATTGTCATTGATAAGTTTCGTAATGGTTGAGAACCAGCCATGCAGTTTCCATGACAACAAAACAAACATGTACACCATAGCACCTGTATTTGTTATGTTACCCATCTACTGAGCAGTGAGCACGTGCTTGAGCAATGAATTAAGTATGGAACACTGTAAAATGATGCATTCCAGTTTCGCAGGCAAACTGTCGAGTGGTGTAACGAGACTGTGGGGGACATCGTCTACGTTGGAAAATGCTCACTGACAAATGGCAATGTCAATGTCCTGGTCAGTGAACAATGTTCTTGGCCGATAATGACCGGCCTTACAGATTGACTAATAAATTGCTTATAATTATCACTAAGCATTTTCTTTTTCTGTCCCTTTATCAGAAATTCGTTTGTCAACCTTTTATCACCATCAGTATGAATTTTAATTTTAAAAAATTTCTTCAGTCAAAACCATTTTGCTTGTTATTTAAGCTCTCTTCTGCAATCATATGGTCACACTGGCAATGTTGTTCTGTTGCTATGGAAACTGCTCAGTTGGTTCTTCACCAATATCAAACTTATCAACAACTATCAGTACATATTGGAACTAAGATACCTTCTGCAAACAAGCATTAATAATCAGTTTGTTTCGGTGAAGTTAAGCCAACATATCTCACTGTCCGTTTTTTAAACACAGTGCAAAAAATGTCACTAACTCTTGCAATGGCTTAGACGTGTCACACACGGCAGCATTGTCAGCCACATGCCTTTGTCAGTGCCACTAGTTATTTGAGTCTATTTAACTATTCTTTGGCTGTAACTAAACACAATGAGAAATTAACAATAACGGAGCAAAATGTTTCTCATCATCAAATCCTGTTCAGTAACTCCATTACAATAATATCCACGGTTATGAAATATCAAGCTATGTTCATTTACTTCAATATTTCATACATTCATTTCAAAGTGAATGTATGAAATACAGTAAAGACTCAAAAGCCTGCAACTGACAGCAAAGCAAATGTCTGAATAAATGACGATGTTTTGAGTGCACCTCTCCAGTACAGAGTCCGTGATGGGAATGCTTGACATGAACTTCATTGCCAGATCACGTCCAACACTTGGTATACCCTTCGGCAAATAGTCACAGCCCAGCAGGATGGCCAATGCCACCAGGCGTTCTCGGTCCAAATGCAACTGTGCCTTAATGTCCTGCATTGTGTAGCTCTCAACATGAGGATCCTACCACAGCAACAATGTAGTCTCATTTCAATGCAGGTTTTATCGGTTGTATTTTAAAATTTGGCGAGTCCAAGAAAAAGTTGAGATAATGCAAATCACGTGATTTAATTAGCAAATTTCAATTATGTTCCAGCGCAGAATGTGAAAAGTTTAACTTCAATGATTTACAGTTTAATTTTGAAAGCAGGTCTAAACACTGCAACTGAATATAAGAAAATGGCAAGTTTCTTTCTGTGAAATATTTTGACAACAGCCTGACAAGTGCATCCTGCAGCAGCTCAAACAAATACCAGACAAATATGCACCTCGAGAAATCTGTGGTCAGAGTTATTTAAAGTGACAACTAGATATAAAGCTCAATGCTGCAGCAAATCCACAAAAGGAAACGTTGAAGTTCATTTAATTTTCGATTCCGTGCACCTTGTTTAAAAGTGATCCATGAGGCATGTTCATCTTTTGACAGAATTCAACACTATACAGGTATTTTTTAATATAAATAAAAAAAATGATGTAATTACCACTCACCTTACTGTTCGTAGTAAAATTACGATAGACAGTAGTAGCACCATATAAGAATGCATCACCATCATTTGTAATACAGCCGTCAACAACCTACACACCAAACTGAATTTTTATCAACAAAATTCATCCTACTCTGCTCTTTTCACCTCTACTACTGGCCAATGCAACCAAATGTGCTGACTAGGAAAGTGGGTTCTCTATGCACAAGATTATCTATACTTGATGATATAGAATACTCAATGAGCAAATATTCCGTTTTTGACTACTTACTTGATGCTTATTGAGAAATGCACACATTGCCTCAGCTTCACCTGCACTCTGAATGTATGGTACACCAAGGTAGTCGAGCATTTCACAGCACTGGTAACACACAAACAAGAACAGTCGCAACCAATTAAAAAGCCACGCCGCCAGTTTAACTTTACATGTAAAAAAATTGCAAGTGTCCACAAATTGCAAGTGTCCACAAAATTCAAAAACTAGAAAATTGACAACTATACTTCCAAAGTACATAAGGATCTATACTGAATGCAAAAACCGTACTTCTTTCTGGTCAGCTGACAAATTCTTGCGACACATTTTTTGTCTTTGACAATCAAATGAGCCCCGAGAGGGGTACTGGACGGCCACTCTTTTCTTCATGACATCCTGCTTGAGATCAGGAGGCTTTCCCTCTACCACAATGACCGGTGTAATACTTAGCTGAAGAAGACTACAAACTCGGAAAAACAGGTTTCTGCATACAAACAAAAACAAATAATTAAGTGCCTACACTGATGTTACAATTTGGCAGCACACATACAAATCATGTTACAATCAACACAGTGGACTGTAATCACTGTGCATAAAGTGTGCAACGTATACTTTTGTGATAACATTAACTGTAGATTGAATTGCACACTCATTTATATGATACACTCCAAAAAAAAACCATAAGACAGGCACAATGAACTAACTGTACAATATCACACAAATCTATTACTGTACTCTCTATCCTGTGAAATTGAAATTCGCATATAGACAGATCTATATTTATAAGGTATAACTGTTTATAACTGTTCACAACTATTTATACACTGTTTAGTAATATTAAAGTGAGTCTGAATGTATAGGCCTACATAACAAAATGTAAGAATAACTACTTGCACAATATATTATATAAGTTAATCAAAGATGCCCGGGAATACAAAGAGTCAACAAAGCAATGCCTGAAAGTGGCCACTATAACTAGGTCTACGTATGTTGTCAGTCATCTGTGGCAGTGACAAAATCAAGTCAACCTCAAGCATTTATACCACCTAAGATGTGGCTTTGTGACTCCCTTCAGCTGAAGAGTTTTTGACTCCACAATCCAAATGCTAAGATCAACAGCAATAACTTGGCCTTTTAGCTCAGACAGATGTTTGTGCTGCTTTACAGGTTCCAGTATCGTCCATAAGTCTTTGACACCCATGTCTATCAAAGCACAGCATTTGCTCAAATCACTCATACATACAGTATGCTTGTGGCTGCATACAAAAATATCTTTGACAAGAAAGTTGAAAAAATTGATTTTAAAAAAGTAGCAGTAACTACAGAATGAAATACCATATGGCAAGAACAGAATTGGCTTCATAAGTTATCGTGATACATAATTATGTGACCTGGTAAATGCAATATTTTAAGCAAATATTGAACTCTAATAACAATAGTAAACATAAAATTACTAAGTAACTGAACCACGTGAATGACAAATCACTAAAGAATTAATGTTGAATTTGTCACAAAAACACCATAATTATGTGATGCAGATCTGACAAAAGTCAATTTATTGTAAACAACAATATTGTACAATATTGGACACTTTCAAAAGTCTTGGGTTGGTCGGCATCAACTCAGGGTTGGCATTGAACTGAATGGTCATTGTCTGACCCATCGTAACATGCATATGAAGGAGTCTTACATGTGTGTCAGACAGTAGCCATAGAGGTCCAGTGAAAACAATTTCACCTCACTCTCACACCACATACTGCCATTTGCAAATCATTCAGTCCACAAGTTGTTCAGTTTACAACTTGACTGACCATAAAGTGGCATGCACATAAATCGTCTGGTTGCCAGGATCCTGATATGTAAAATGCCAAGTAGAAGATGTGTGTACAGCTATCATCGACATTGTGGCAGAATGAAATTAGAGCAGTGAATGAGAACAGATAATATTTTACGTCTGTAGGGACGGATAATTACACATACCCAGTGCTATTTTCGTCCACATCACATGATTGTTTTGATATTTAGAGCAGAAAGATTACATTTTCAGCACTGGCTGGCTTTATGCGTTCACTAGGCTACAATAATTAATGACTGTTAATTAGGGAGTGAGTTGCTGACTGCTGTTAAAATCGAGTGTTGGTAATATCATGCGGAAACACAGAATGTGGAATATGGAAAGTGATATGCAGAATGGACGCTGCAGAATTAATTATCGATAACGGCCACTGCCACTGACGCAGCAGTGGGCATTCTTCTAAGCACTAATGACAACACGTAGCCGTATGTAGGCCTCTGCGTTTTTTTCGTGATTAAGTGGGTGGCTCTGAAAAGAGCTGGTTTTTTTGTGCTGTGTGCCGTTGTCCTGCCGCTGCAGCTCAGACGGGGTACCACTCGGAGATGTGTCGCTGGATATTGAGCCACGCCAAGCTCGATGTGGAGCCAAAGCGCTCGCGCCACATGAATTCGTCAAAGTGAGACGGCACCATAGAGGGGACAGGGGGGATCGCCCAAATCTTGAGGGAATTTTTACATGAATTTTCATCTAGGCCTAAATGAGTGCTATCATTAACAATAATTAAATGAATTTTGAGCTGCAATACTACATGTACATGTTTTATACTCCGTTTTCTGCATGCACAAATGAAATGTTGGAGTTACCAACATTTACACTGAGTGTATAATGTACTTTCAAGTGTTACGTATATTAGAATCTGTAGTAACCCTAACATTGCATTTGTGTGTACAGTACACTGTAAAATACAGAGTATAAACTACGCTTTTTTGCAGTGTTCGACACTGTCTAGA
>Ga0056116_1000932_pt1 | contig 10737 bp, 8 predicted proteins | sample WorMetOlspDAHAB2_FD_67352 | JGI IMG/M metagenome (GOLD analysis project Ga0056116, IMG submission 67352) | Marine gutless worms symbiont microbial communities from Max Planck institute for Marine Microbiology, Germany - Olavius sp. DAHAB.2 ...
ACTATCGTCGAACCAGCTACGCCATCACATCCAGGGCTTCGTTCGGCAGCGTGCTCCGCGCCGAAGTTCGTCGTACCGCGTCTATACGCACCAAGTTCAGTGAACGTGCCTTCAGCTTCTCCTGCCCGGTTGCATTGAACTCACTGCCTGCCGACATCCGGTGCACGACGAACAGACAAACTTTCAAAACACTACTGAAATCTCATTTCTTCCGTCAAGCTTTTGATATTTCATAGTTACTGCTAACTGTTTACTGTTTAGGCGCTCATGTCCTTATGGTAATGGGCGCCCTACAAATTTACATTGATGATGATGATGATGATTATATGTGAATTTTGTGAGCGTGGTAGCGATCTGTCTGCCATAATATGCGATAATAAAACATGACTTGCCGGTATCTATAACTGAACCGAACATAATTATTTTGGTACTAGCACCAGAGAGTTAGGGACTAGGGTAGGGAGTGATGCTTCAGTGTGTGGTTATCTGGCGGACAGACGACTGGGCAACAAACCAACTGGGCAACAGCTCATCTGGGCGAAAAAAATCGGACGCCTGGGTGACAAAATTTCGCGTTAGGGTCAGTGTTAGATTTAGAAATCGTTTTTCCCGCCAAATTGTTTGTCGCCATGCGGTTGGCGTGTCGCCCAGATAACTGGCGACCTATGCTCTATACCAACGGGAATCTGTTGGCAGTTGGAAGTATGAAGTCCATCGGGTGTTTTTAGCATTTGTCAGTGACCTGAATTGCAGTAGGCCACCAAAAATCTTGCCCCAGTCCCCCCCCCCATTGAATGAGCATTAAGGGGGAAACTGGCTTACCCAGATGCACCTGACTGGTCTATTAAACAGTTTGTAGGTCAGTAAGGTGTTGGTTTTCTGTTTGCCTTATTCTTGACCAACTGTGATTTGGTTTGGTGACAGTCATCGACACAGAAGACGCACGTATGATCTAAAGCGACAACAGCAAGAGGTGGAACTTGCGCGATGAGGTCAGATTTCTAATCCTCTTTCGTTAATCCTCTTAAATTTAGTTACTTTTGTCTCGGCAATTGCATTGTATACATCACCGTGTTTTACTTAAAAACGAACCCCTATAGGCCTATATCTTTGTTCATTGATTTGTGATTTAAAAGAAACTGGACTGGCTTGAATTTGCTGAAAAATTGGTAACTATAATAATTCTTAAAAATTATTAGTAGTAGGAACTAAACAGTGACGAAATATGCCCACAAAAATGTGAAATACATAATTGAAAATAATTCAATGCTATGTTCTATAGAGCCAAGAATGCCAGTTCCGAACTAGCTTGTGTTCAGTATGCCTGTCTTGTTATATGCTGCTGAGGTTTCACCACTTGCTAAAACAGATGTTGCTAGGATGGACCATGTGCTAGACAGGGCTGTCTTTAGAATTTTTGGCTGTTGCAATTCTGTCGATATCAGCTACATCAGGGCAGCTGTTGACATATCATGTGTTACCGGTTACATGGCATGCAGATACAGGAATTTTCAGAGACAATATTTTACATGTTTTTTGTGGTCCTCTGTGATTCTGAATTGTGTTAGTTCCTAGTATTAGTATGTTTCTTTTGTTTTTCTTTTTTTTCTTAGCGTCATCGTCATCACTATAAGTGTTATCTCATATTTTTGTGTATTTTTGGTGCTTTAATATATCTTCTGTTTGCTGCATTATGGTGCGAATAAAGTTTCATATATATAATCATTCAAGGAAAACTAGCAATCTAATGTTGCTGTTGGCAGTACAGCAATGAAAACGCATGAATAGATAAATACTAACTAACGAACAAGTTGAACCAGTGCAGGGTGTATATAGTGGTGGGAGAGCGACGCTCACGTAAATATTTCTAAGGGGAGCGGCCCTTGCGCTCCTCTAAATGTTGACGGAATCAGCCAACTTTCAATAACGTAAACTGAACCCGATCGTGTCTTCTTTGGCCAATGTTTTCTGTAATTGTGGCATGTGTGAGCCATTGTGAGGGCCCAAATGAGGGAAGAGACGGCTTCAATTCCCCTAAATAAAAATTTACCACTACACCCCAATCATGTATGATTAATTAATTGCTCTTGTCTAACGCATTGATTTGATTTTAGAATGACAACAAACACGAGGACATCTGAACTGTTTTCGTCCATTGATCTTCCTGGCGTCGACGGATGTTGTTACATCAGAGATCTCTAGTTGTATTACGTAGTTGACTGTAGCTGTTTATACATGTATGTGTACCATGAAGATGAACTCACTTGCAGTTAACAGAATGTTAGTGATACGGGTATACAACACTGCTGCACATTACCTTACCTCAGTGTAGTTTAGCTATTAAGTTGTCGGACTTAGCTAATGCTGTAGTGAACAGTGCTTTTAAGTTAAAGCTCTTCAACTGGTATTTTTAAACTGTTATGCCTAGAGAACTTGAACAATCTTGTGTTTCTTAAAGTTGTTTTACCACTTGATATTAATTATTATGGTGAAGCTGTCCACAAGATATTTTCATTTTTTTTCTGTGATGTTTTTACGCGTATTGTTACAAGAATTATGTACGGATTTTCTAACTTTCAAGACACATGATGAATGTGTCTATGGGTCCATCTCGCTATTTACATTGGCATACTTGTGTCAGCTTAGCCATCTTTGTAATTGTACAGGGTGGTCCAAAAAAGTAAGTCACTCAAGCATCATTAAATCGTATTAAAAACAGTCATTAAGGCTAAATTTTTCATCAATTCTAACTACAAAATGAGCACAACATAATTAAGTCTGTATTAAATATTCAATGTGTGACCTAATTTGTGACATCATCACTTTGTGTTTGAAGCTGCGATGCGGGTAAAATCAACGCATTTGGAAAAATCATGTTTTAAAACCATAAAAATAGAGAAAATATGGAAATAAGAGAAATTTTTTACATAGATCTCCAAGAAATCGTTTAAACATAGAATTTACAGCTTGCTGAGGCGAAGTGATGCCAGTGTAAGCGGTGACATCATTTACCATATCAGATGCATATCACTAGTTTGCAGGTCAGGCATAGTTATTGAGGTCAGAAAATAGGTCACACACAGAATCTATCTAATACCAACGAATAATAAAAATGCTAGATTCATACTTTAATTTGACGAATAAATCTAATCTCCTTAGACTTTAATACAATTTAATATGATTTTTTAATCATTTGGTAGGAGCTTACTTTTTGGGGCCACCCTGTATGTTGACAGTATCACGTTCAGCTGCTTTTTTCAAACTCGAAAACATGTCAAAATTCATAGTCAGAAATCCTCTTCAGAGGACCACCTGGATGGGTGGTCTTCATGTTTTCCTGCCAACTGTCAGTAACCAATGCATTGAAATGTGTTTTTTTTCTCAAAAATTGTGTAAAAAGAAATGGACGAGTTTGTTGAAACTGTAGTCTATGAGATATTTTTGTCTATGAACAGAACAAGTAGTAAATGTGTATGCACTGCACTGATTCAACCATAATTCAAAGCAAACAGAAAACAATATATCAGAACAGAAATGGGTAAGAATAACGTTTCTTAAGAGGAAAGTTGTGTGTGACAACATGCAACAGTTTCCAGGATCAGCACAACTAAGTACTGTTTTAGACTCGACTAACTGCACTAATATGAAATACAGAAATCATTTTTTTCAGTTTTTATTACAACCAAAAACATGTAAATTTTAGTGTTGTCAAAATTACGTGCATACCTGTCTATACCAGTGGTTAATTTCCACAGGAACTGTTTTCCCATAATTACTCTGGAATGGAAACTCAGTTCCCATTCCATGGAGATGACCCGAGTTATTATTTGGCCCCGATTTGATTTTACTGTAACTACACAAAATTCGGTAATATGATTCTCAACAGACATCAGCTTTTAAGGCTAAAATGAGACCAATCCAAATCCCCAAGCTGGATTTAAGGGCCTACTTCTAAGGGGAGGGTGAGGAGAGAAGGAAGGTCGGCTGGGTCATGGATGGGGGCATTCCCCCTTATTTATTTACAAATCAACCACTGAGCTACATCATACACAAGTTACTAACTGTGCACATTTTAGTCATTTACTTCAGTCATTGCAGCTTAATTACTGTAATTACCGGCGCCTCTGAGGTCTTTTGACATACTGGCGCCTTATAAGCTAGCATATTATTATTAGTAACTGCAATGAATAATAAACAAAGTTTAATCTTCACGACTGTGCTCTTGCAGGCTACAACTATAAAGAACATCAGTCAGAGCTCACAGTACAACAAAAACACAAAGACCAATATGACACGACTTTGTGAGAAAGCAATGCAACTACAGTTCTCTTCTGCATGTTACATGTGGAAACATCGTTCACGTCACACCAATTAATGTCGCATCACTAATTGTAAATGTTATTCAGAAGCTTCGGATCTGTGACATCTGTGTCACGTATAACTGCACACAACAAAGAAATAACGTCACCACATTATACAAAGTTTCTTATCTTCCAGCAATGGAAATATCTGCCTCTCAAAGCTGACTAAGTGATTTTTCCCCACTAAATCAGAATGAAGACAAAAAATGATCGCAATACAATAAACATTACATGTATTTTATAAATTTGTGAAATATGAACAAAGTGTCACACTTCACAAATTTAGTATTTGGTGAGACACAGGCAGTGGAGAAACACATGACGAAATGTTATCTGCTCTTGCTCTCACATAAACGACAGGCTGGTTGGAATTTAATGGCACTTTTGGCCCAATTAGGCTATATCATGCTGTTTAAAACTGTAGTATGATTAAAAGGCTTATATAAGTGAGAAAGATTTTTAATACTATGTGTTCAAGAATACAGTAATGCGAGAAAGTAGTTAAGAAGAAAACAAAAAAGAGAACAAAAATATGCACCTTAATACAAAATGACCAGCACAGGCTATTAATGCTACCCTGATTGAGTCACCTCTTACGGGACTCAGCAGCGAACAAGGTGGGCTCCCAAACCTAAAAGGACTAATGAATGCGGTAAACACAATTTTGATTCAGATGTCAAATATAAACAAACCCCCAGTTTGAATATCACCAAGATGCTTAGCTTGGTGCATGATCGGAGAAACCAGATGACGGTAAAAAGATGCCGATAAGTTAAGTGTTCTGGCACAAAGCATGAGTGTCATGAACAGTCACATATAATAGAATTATGACAATACAACTTGCACAGTTCCAGCACCTGTACAATTCAATAATTTTTCTCTTTTCCTTCAAGAATTCAAGGCCAATGATTCATAATAATTCCATATACAAAGCAGACAGTTCATCTACTAACAGAAAACATTTCAGTGGCTGCTGGCACCAGCTAAATTCAAACTTTTCAAGGCCTTCCGCTCATTCTGTCTTTAAAAAAATTTGAGTGTTATAAAATTTAAGGCTGTTTCTAGGCCAGCCCTCAATTCAAAGGATGCATGGGCAACCTGACAGTAAAAAATATGTAACACAAATGAGATGAGTATGCACTTGATAGCAACTACACTTAATACTACTCTCACAAACACTGAAGATGAAACACTGCTGACAACTGCTGACACTGTATAACATGAGCCAACCTGTGTAGTAGTATTTGTACATGTAATTTTGAGGTCCTCTTTTGTAACTTTTATAAAAATAGGCACCCAACAAAGTATAAGCTACAACAAATCAAACACAAAAACATGGATGTAAGAACCAGCTCTAAATGGTACAAGTATGTACAATCAAAAGTAAATATGGATTACTGAGACAGTCAATGACCAATGTATTTCATCACATATCATTTTTTGGAAAAACTTACCCAAATTATAAGCAACTCAGCAATGCACCTAAAACTGTTGCAGTTTTATAGAAATATTCAAATGTTGCAGGTGCATTTCAGCAAATTCATACTTGTTATTGTTAAAGTAAACATCGATACAAACACACCACAATACATCAACAGACCTATAACTCCAGCAACACCTGAAACCATCACCTCTGGGATTTGATCCCAACCTTCCTTCAGCAACTGTACTGCTGGTTTTCCTGTATGCACATGAAACATACATTTTCGCGACTAAGCACATAACTCGTAATTTCATGACAACAGCCTAATGAAAAAAGACACTGATACAGTTCACTTCGATGCATAACTTTCTTTTCACACTAACAAGCACCAAACTGGTATGAAAAGTGAAAACACAACACTGGAGAATGCAGAGATCACAGGCGGACGGTAGTCCATCCCTGCGTTACCGGCGACATCGCAATCCAATGGGAATGGTCAAACTTTGACCCTTCACAAAAACCAAACCCCTTAACCGACTATGATAGAACTTTGCACAATTGATTACGTCCACGAGACAAACACGTAACACAAAATATGTGCCAAATGGCCGTAAGGGAGCGTCTGGCAAAATACATGAAATAAAAAAAGGAAAGGCTTTAGTCTCTTCTTTTTTAATTTTTATTCTTATTTTTTTGTAAATTAAAATCAATGTGTGCCAAATTACACCGATAACTAACTAGGTTAAAAAAAACAGCACTGCTTGCAGATGTGACAACTCACACAGTGGATGATTCATTGACTAGTCAATTCATCTAACTGTTCGATGAAAAATTAGGTAGAGCTCAACAAACTGACTGCAAGGTAAAGAACAACTGATAGGGTCAGATTGTCACAATCTGAGGCCATTAATTCAGCATAATTTCTGTTATAGCATTTAAGTCTTTAAGTCTTGAAGTCTGTATTTCAGTTTTCTGTTTCATTTACAGTAGCCTATATGTATGTTGAGGTTCAAACAAATTCTCTGGCCAGAGTAGCAATGTCAGCCTACCTTACCTGATTACAAGTCTATGTTATGTAAGCCTGGAATGGGACAATGACGGAAGAGGGCAGAGCATCCCTCCCGCAGCTGGGGCCATGTCGTCACCCTAATGATGAGACAAGGCGGATGACAGGAAGACAGGACAGCTTGACAGATGATGACGGGACATGTAACATGTTCTCCCACACAAATAAATGAGTTAATGACGAGTTTGATGCAAGACAGGCCACTCTAAAAATTCTTTAAGATATAGCCGCAATGTTTGTTGCAAAAGCATACATCTTGCTCAATAAGCAATGTTGAAAAAATACTACAATAGACATTTCATAGGTGCACATTTTACGACCAAAAACTGTACTGGCATTTACGTCTATCGTTTCATTAACTGCTGTCCCGTCGTCCGCCCCATCTCGTCATTAGGGCGACGATATGGCCACCAGCTGCGGGAGAAATGCTCCGCCCTGTCCCATCATCGTCCCATCTGTTTTAGACAGACCAGCCACAACGGATGGGTGAATTGAAGACTAAGCTACACTGACATACTTTTAAATCTACGGATTTACAAGTACCAGGTACTGGTGTAGAGATGCACATAAGTGATCCACAGAATAGCTATTGAAGTGTCAGTGAGGGTTACGGATACTCTTACCCTAACGCACTGACCATTAACCTTAACCCAACTATTCTATGAAGCAGTTACGTGCACTTCTACACCAGCGCCAAAATACCGATATTTTGAGGCAAGCCGAAAGTATAATAGTATAATCTGATCCTATCAATTTTTCAATATCTACAGTCAGATCGCCGATCTGAACTTAACAGTTTGCTACATAAAAGGCTTACAGGACAATTTGCCAACAAACCAACTAGCGGTCAGTCAAGTCGCAGACTGGATAACTCGCAACTAGTCATCTCGCCGACAGAAATTTTTTAAAATCATGGATTCATGGATTACTATACTTTATTTGTACATTAAACCTAACCCTAACTCTGACCCTATCGAATACTGACAGAGTATAAATACTGTAATCTGTCCGAAATAACACTTAGAGCTATTATATACTCCTAAATTTAAATCAAACATTTCGGCGAGTTGACTAGTCCGCGAGTTGACCAGTCCGCGACTTTGCTGACCGCGAGTTGGTTTGTCGGCGAATTGTTCTGTTACCCATAAAAGGACCTGGTCTGTCAAGGTCATTAAACAGAGGAACATTTTTTCACTTGACTACAACAACACAGAAAATAAACTTCAATCCTCTCGTCTACATTCTAAACAACAATATCAATAAGTGCAAGCGCTTCATCGCAAAAGCATTCAAATACTTTAAATCCAAATACCCCTCAAACGAGGCATACGACTACTAAAATACGCCATATTCCTTGTTTATATTTCAGCAGGAAACAACTTAAGTAAGAAAGTTCATAATGAGACAAGAAGACAAGACAACGAGCTTCACGGACGCAGGTGCAAGCACCTCTTTGTCCGTATCTTTATACACAAATTATGACTACACCTGTGACCTGCTTCCGATCCCGGTTAGCTCAGCTCTGTAATCATACAACATATCCAGTGATCGCCAGAATTTATCCAAACGTAGTGCTTTAAAAGTGTTAGTGCTTTCTGCATCTCCAGTCAACCACGAATGCGGGCCCCTTAAACTGCCAGCATCACGTCATTATGTATTGGCCCGTTGCGGGCTACCAGCACTGGGCCAGTAAAAAAGTGCAAACGGTACCCACCATGGCCCAACATGACGGGCCCGCATGGGTACTAAGGCAAGCGATAGTGAGAGACCACTGGCGAATTGTATGGAATGTCTGTATTGGGCCCTCATATTTTCTACGTGTCGACCGCTCCTTTCTTGTCTGTGCATGGTTAACTGAGGCATAGATGTAATAATCCTTCAAATAAAAATAAAAGTCACGTATATAGGCCCCTCTATTAATCTGCCAGAAGTCATTATGTATTGGCCCATTGAGGGGCTGCCCGCATTAATTGGGCCAAGAAAAAAAGTGCAAACGGTACCCACGACGGCCCAACAATCCAACATGCATTGGTCCCCAGAAGAACGACAGTGAGGGGCCACTGCTGCTTGGGCCGCCGGCATTTGTAAACGTTTAATAAAAAAACGTTGCCACACTTTGAGATCAATCCAACACACTGTCACTGAGTCATGCAGCTTGTCAAATCGTAACACATATATTTACTATGGAATTTCTAAGGTGACATCAGTCTGCACTCTACAAGTCCGCGGATAGAAGTTTAATCCTGTGTTCAAGGAATGAGCCCATAAGTGGAACGATATTTTAAAATACCTGTGGGCCAAAAAGTAGCCTACCCTATTCATGCCAGCTATACATTGGATGACGCTGACGTCACTTTAATGATTTTATCTATGTTTACCGTTGCTAAAGCCATACTGGAGGTACTCTCGGTTTTGCAAGAGTTGAACGTAATACGGTAATACGCAGCACTGTTATATTACACTGCTTGGAACTGCAGTAGTAAAGCTGGCACACAAAAGAGAAGGATCTAAGCCAGCTTTTCAGAGTTCCGCGAGATAAGGAGTGTGCAGCGTAGTGGACAGCAGCTTTTCGGCTTGTGGCCTTCGTGCCCATCGAGTACACCAGAAGAATATGCATCCTGCATTTTGTTTCAGCCTTTCATAAAATTTCATTCCGTTCTTATCTACGATACTTTTGGTTGTGCACTATGAGTTTATTCTTCATTCAACAATATATAGTTGCCAATACTAGCCAGTTTTTGACTGAAATTCATAATACAGTCAACTCTTCACCATCCCTAACCCTAACCCTGCACCTACGACTAGTCTAGGCCTACTTGTCACACGTGATGAGTTGACTTACTGACGAGTTGAGCAAACGTTAACTTCAGTCGGCTGTCCACTCTTGCCGTAGCTTTAGAAAACCCCTTCGGCGTTCAAACTCCCCCCTTTGAATCTTTAGAATTTTTTTAAATTGCGTTTGCAAAATAAAGGCCTAGGTCCAAGCTCTGCTCCTATAGGCTACTCATTAAATCCTAAATTTTCTACATGAACACGTTAAAAATTGTACACTAATTTCACATTTTTCTTCAGCTTCTGGGGGACTTCGTCACCAGGACCCCTATGGGGGCTTTTCCCCTGGACCCCACTGGGGGACCTCCATGGCCACGCCCCCACGACGTGAACCCCCTCCATTGTAAAATCTTGGTTACGCCGGGTTAGCCTTCTGATCCACCGCAACCAGGGGCGTCCAAAGGCACCCCGGCGACGCAAAATGCGTCATGTTTTTGACTTAAATTCAGTTTCAAGGAAAAATAATTAAGCGCATTAAACCGTCAAAATGCTGTACAACGTAAGTAGTATGTAGATTGGGTGAGCTGAGCCGATAATGATATGCAGCTGACCACTGCGAGCACGTGACTCCCAGCCGCTCGACTTGGCGGACAGCCAACTCTACCTTGGTCCCCATGTGGGGCGAGAGGGGAGGCGCCTCTGCGATAGCGACAGTGTCAGACACCTGCGAGTAATAATGATATGTCGTTGACCTACTCGGAGTGGAAAAATCCCGGCATTCCGATGAGTCAGCCTTTGGCAGACAGCCAACTCGACTTTGGTCCCCTTAATGACCTTAACCCGGGGCGGAGGGCAGGCGCCTCTGCGATAACGCCGGCGCCAGACAGCTCCAGCTCTGCGAACGCAGACATGCTGTTGACCTAGATAGCCTGCTACGGCTGACGCCACGCCCACAGCCCGCACTAGTCGCTACCACCATAAAAACGAGCGGTGTTAGTGTGCATCGGATCGTAGAGAGAGAAACATGAAGACGTATCAGATTAGCGACGACAGACTCGTTGTAGTAAAGAAGAATTTGGTCACTATCAAACAAAAGGATTCGGACAAGTCTTTCG
>Ga0056116_1000933_pt1 | contig 10734 bp, 5 predicted proteins | sample WorMetOlspDAHAB2_FD_67352 | JGI IMG/M metagenome (GOLD analysis project Ga0056116, IMG submission 67352) | Marine gutless worms symbiont microbial communities from Max Planck institute for Marine Microbiology, Germany - Olavius sp. DAHAB.2 ...
CGTGACATGCACGCGACGTCTCGACGTCTCAATCGATTTCACAGAAATCGGCCGTCTGCACAGTTTAGTACACAGCACACATGGCTGACCTGGTCTCAAATTAAGACAAAGTCCTGACATCCTTTAAGTGGTGCTATGTTCTGGCAGAATAGCTAACATATCAAGCTGTACTTTAGTTATTAGAACTTACTGATAAAATGCTTCTTTGTATCTTGCCAGAGATGCAGTCCTTGCTTTTGGCTACTGTACTGCTGTGCTGTGCAGCTGTTTGCAAGTGTCCCAATGTTCACAATTCATGATCGATATGTGCCATAAATGACAGGTGGCACAATGGCACTGTTGTCATCTTGTTGATCATGTGATCCAAGTTTTATGAAGGCGACTGAAAACCTGTCTTTTTAACTACTCCCCTGACTTTATTTAGTGCCTGTCAAGTGACTGTGATCATTATTGGACACCTTTATCACTTTGTCATTTATTTATTTACCCAGTGTCTAACCATCCATAGCATAGAGTGATTATGATTTTCCATGATTCTTTTCTAAAATGCAAATTTGTTTGTAATCTACTGCTTAGTCTGTTGTATGTGTTGCATGTTGTATGGTACGTCGTAGGATAAGCACGATGCTTTTTATGTTGGTGACCTTGGTGACATTATTTGCAAATACAAAAATTGGGTTACCCAGCTGCCCAGAGTTGAACCTTTCTATGGTACGCACTGCAGTTTTTTTATATGTGTAATGTATTAATCTCACTTTATAAAGACCGCAATTATATGAAACTTATTCAATGTTTCTTTTTGGCTTTTCAGAATTAAATAGATGACAACTGTTAGCTGTTCTTAACAGAATGGAATGTCCAGTGCCAGGTGCTAATATTCATTCTTCGCTTACATGCAGCACTGCTGATGAAATTGTCAACAAATATGCTTGTTGTTTGCATCCCCTCATTAGACAGGAAATTATAATTGTTAGTATTACACACATTGTGTATAAAATAACACTTTCCACGAGTGACCCTGAACATTATGCTGTGTTTGTGAGGTAGATTGTACTTTTTGGCACATTTGGTATTTATTGTTATATTTTGTGTAATGTATTTGGACTGTTGTGTTTTGAACAGCGGTGAAATGTAACGACAGTTCCACTGTTTTGGCCCTACTTGCTCTTCTTGGAACTGGGTTTGACTGTGCAAGCAAGGTTAGTTCTTGTGTGTCTGCATTTCTATCAGTGCATTGTGTGTGCATGTTGATTAGACAATTGACACAACACATTATAAGATCGAGTGAACATTGTTTATATATTTACATAACCTATTTTTAAAATTACTCTCTTATTTACATATAATTGTTCAACATGTGAAAAAATTGTCAACAAAAACAATTAAATACAATCAGAAAGGCATGTGGCCTTTTCAATACGCAAGACTGAGGATGTTTCTAAATTTAACCTGGTAAAAGTAGAAGCTTTTTGCTATATTAAAACCAGTATTTATTTGTGGCGATGTCACACCTGTTTCTACCTGGGAGAAAGTAAAGGGCTAAGAAGTATAATGTATGTGTGTGTTTGGTATAACATTTTCATTTTTGATTCGATTTGATTCGAATAATGCACTCTAATATCTCCTCCATAGGTTGTGACTTCGAGGCAGTGTATAAAATTACGAAATCTTTTTGTATCTAAATGGCTGTGGCAGTGTCTTATCAAAACGAAAATGGTGGTCTTTCAGGGCGAGATACAGAAAGTTCTTGACCTGAAAGTTGCGCCTTCTCGAATCATTTACGCCAATCCGTGCAAGCAAACGTCGTTCATTCAATATGCTGCCAAGCATCACGTGAATCTTATGACGTTCGACAATGAAACGGAACTACACAAAACTAAGGCCAATTTTCCTGATGCAAAGTAAGCTTCTTGTGGCTGTTTGTGGAGTTAATATTCTGTGTCACTGAAGTGCTGGTTTTTGAGTGTTTGTATGCAGTGATCGTTGATATAGGCTTGGAGTTTTTGCTGGCAAAGTTCTTTGCATTTTTGCCAGTTTAGTTGTTGAGCAGATAGCAAACATCCAGCACTCAAAGTTTATGGAGGACAATGATGACTGTTTTTCTGACCTGGGATAAATCTGTTTATCCACGCACTGCCGCACTTAAGCTGTCATGAACCCTTTGCAGCCAGCAGGACCTGTGTGTAAGATGCCAATTCAAAGGCGCCATATTTTCCTGCATAACTAGCATTTGTTCCCTTCCGAGCAAGTCAGCTGACAGCCGACACCATGTATCTATCATGCATGGTTGAACTTGTTTGATTTTTTCTTGGAGTGTCCCAGGTTGGGATTCAAACTGAAACCTGGAAATAGTTGGCCAACACATTAACCACACAACCACTATGGCTGATAGATTTAAAGTTCTAGGCTAACGTAGGTAGCTGTCAGATGCACTGTAGTGAGTCGAGTTCAGAGTTATGCCGCACCTGACACGACATTCTACAGGCAGTATATTGGGACTTTGGATTATGGTGTCATATTTACATAGACTTGTTATATATATTCTTGCTCCCGGTAAATGACTGTCACTTGATAGTGTGGTGGCTGGCACGCTGGTCTCGATAATAAATGAATCATGGATTCGGTTTTTACTAGGGACCTGCGAATCGTTTTTTCCGTTCGAATCGAATCTCGAATCGAATCGGCCGTCTATACCACGCAAGCTGTAACACAGCCTGACGGACCGCAGGCGTAATACCGTACAGGCCTATAATATGTTGACGACTAGCATTGTGAACGAACGAGAATGATGTACGGAACTGAGTACTTGTTCATTTCAGTTCAGTCCTAAAACGCGTCAAACAATGTCGTTGTACGCTTATTTAACTCCCAAAGTCGACTTTAAACGCAAATTTAACCACCACCAATCGTTTCTTTACGAATGATGATTGACAGCGCGGACAATTCGAAAATTTCGAATCGGACCATCACTACGAATCGAATCTCGAATCGGCCGTATGATTCAAAATCGAATCACGAAGCTTCGCAGGACCCTAGTTTTTACCCACTTGAGTACGGCCCTGGACAAAGTGCTTACACGTGTGCCTTTATCACTAAGCAGTGCAACTTGGTACTAGTAATGGAAGGAAGGTTGGTGATGTTCCAAACCTAGATTGCAGCCTCTTAACTGCTCCTGTGAGCTGCATATAGTTCCCTGGTTGTGTGTCACAGACTTGTGGTTCATATCACCTACAGGCTTAAAGGCCTAAGATGCACCCTGCTTGGAACTCTTACCAGACAGCTTGAGAGATCTGGATCTTAGCCGGAACAACTTCAGACGTCTGCTGAAGATGCATTTATTTTCAGTTTACTGAAGCATTTAGCATATTAGAAACGTTTCAGGACTATACGCTGTACAAATTGACTTATTTACCGTACTTACGTATGGTCCTGTGGACTGTTTAGTGAATGGCTGTGTGTGGACTATGTATAGGTTAGTGATACGAATTCTTCCTCCGGTGAATGACAAGTGCATTGTTCCGCTTGGAATGAAGTTTGGTTGCCATCCGAAACAAGTGCCTCACCTGCTGAACGTTGCTAAGGAACTGGATCTTGATGTTGTTGGAGTGAGGTATGAAGTGATTACGTGTTGTATTATGTTGACCAAATGGGTATTTTGATTTAATCAACCAGTGTGGTACGTGTTTATGCTTGTGGGAGGTATGTGGAATCTTTCTGGTTTATATTACTTCGTACAGTGCTGTGCCAATGTACGTATTCAGTTTTTTGATGTTGGTGCCTGGGCAGCAGGAGGGTCATATAGTCTGTATTGGTAATAATATGTGATGAATGAGGGATGTCTTGTCAATTTTCTATATAGTTTGGATTTGCAACCTGACTTCGATGACATTGGTACTGTTGAAACTCACTCTAATTGTCAAGTGTCGTAATTGTTACAAGGTTGCAGTCAGTTTTTACGTAATGTCTTATGCAGCAGTTCAATTTTGTTCATGATACCATTATTTTGAGAAAAATAGAGATAATTTGCTTACAGAAGCTGGTGACATTTGACTGTGGTGTTGCATGCACAGCTTCCATGTTGGCAGTGGCTGTTACGATGCGGTGGCCTATTCGGCTGCTGTGATGTCAGCCAGAGCAGTGTTTGATATGGCAGAGATTGCTGGCTTTCATTTTAACCTTCTCGATATTGGTGGTGGCTTTCCTGGCCAGGCGTCTTCAAAGCCATCCTTTGATGAGGTGAGCTGTGCAAATTGAGTGTTAAGATATAATTTGGTTGTTTTTTGTATCGCTGGATTGAATTCTGAACTTGTTGACTTCTAACCAGTTTTATCTATTGTGCATGTGCATAATAATAATCGCTTGTTGAGAATTGCTCAGTGTTTACAGTATAGTGTGGACATGCACTGTGACCTGGCTGGTTTATTTTGCTGAGTGTGGACAAAAATATATAAGTTATGGAACTTTGATTGTGAATCTGAAACCGATGAGCCATTATTGAGGTCCAGAACCATGTTTCTGAGTCCATGAACTCTGACAGATGAATAAGTGAAAAACGGACTTAAAACACTCAAGTTAAATAGCAGGCTGAGGACACTATACTTTCACAGCTTCATCCATTCATCAAAAATTAGTCGTAGTTGTTTTCCAGTATCATTTATTTTTGTGATAGTGGCCCGCAAGTCTGTATTCTAGTCGGATCCAGAACCTTACTGTAATGGCACTTTTATACCTGCACCGCATGAAAAAATGGGCTGCAAGACCTTGTGCATATAAGTATAAATAATTGATTATGCAGCTTCTGTGTAGTGTGTATGTGCTTGGCGAACAGATAGTATCAGTGCTTCGACCAACTTTGGATCAGTTCTTTCCAGAGCAGATGGGAGTGCGCATCATAGCCGAACCTGGTCGCTACTTTGCTGCATCGGCATTCAGTCTAGCTGTTAACATAATTGCCAAACGGACCGTCACTTCTTCGGACTCTACTTCATCTAGTCCAGGTAATTAGAGCATCGCAAATCGGGTGATGTTTGCATCTTATATTGCACTGTGTCAGTGCCAGTGTAGAATTTGTTTGCAGCATAAACTGATAGGGACATTCTAAAGCACTGAGTATGGGAAGACCATGCTAAACAGATATTATTTTAATAAGTGTCAAAATCAGCTTTGGGATTACAGACAGAATCCTGAAGACTGTACTGTTCCATGCAGTTCGACTGCAGTGGACAAGGCCAGATGGCTGTATATGCCGAGTCGGTGCCATGGTATATGGGGCACTGGGGCAGATTGCAGTGTGTAGTCGATGCTTTTTTTAAACAAGTCACTTGTCAGCCATGTTTACGTGAACTGCTCCTGTGAGCTGGCACTGGAAATAAACTTTGTGGACTGATGCGTTTATTAGTACTGGGAAGGGCAGTGCTGTCGTAGCAGGTCATCAGTTGTATCTGGAGATTTGACATGATGGTGTCCAATTCCTGCAAATTGTACTCGATCTAATGCACAGTGGTATGTTGGTGTTGTGTCACAGATGATGCTGAGGCAGACATCGCTGATCCAATGCACATGTACTATGTCAATGACGGCGTTTACGGCTCCTTCAACTGCATTCTGTATGACCACATGACAGTGGAAGCATCTTTGCTTGATGTAAGTTAAAATAAGATTATGCTTCTTTTTTGACTTTTCATTGTGGATCTACTTAGTTGCAGTTTATTGCATCTGCCATATTTTGAACTGAGGAATGTTTGAAACAAGTGGCATCTGATATGCGTCAGGCTCAGTTTATTGCCACTTCCTGTAGCTAAGAAGGCCATCACATCACATGGTTGGAAGGTGATAGAAAGCTACATAGCTTCTGTGGATTTAAAAATGACAGTGCATGGCAAAAACTGACAGGTTACTGGCAGCGTTAGTTTGTCTGCCATGTGTGTCTAATAATAAAAGAGCAAAAGGAGACTAAAACGTAAAACTGATGAACATGGAAAAATGAAGTCTGGAGAGCTAGATGCAGAGTGTTTGAAATTTGACTGAAAGAGACAGACTGTAGTGGAAAGGTGGTGGAAAGGTTTTCTGAACCCATAAGTTATGAAACTGGAGTGAAACCATCTAGGCCCTTTTTCCCCACAGAGAATAGGATGAGAGAAACTTATTGATAAGTGGAAGTGTGGAACTTGAGATATACTCGAAACAAGTTGGTGACAAAAACGTCATGTTGGCAAAAATTAGCATCAAACAGTCTAGATCTGTGGCATAACATGTTATTTTAAACATAACGTTTATGAACTGCATCATAGTGACATAGTTGAAAGCTGGTCTCGGACAGGTTGGTGTTTCACTTTTGCACAGTTGTAAAAATTTAGGAAGTACTTCAGGTAAGATTGCGAATACGGGTATGCTTAAAGACTTTGAAAGCTTCTTTGTAAATTATATCCCATGAGAGAAAGGTGATTTAGCAAATGTGTATATGTTGGTTTGTTGCTAGTCGGAGAGGATGGATGATGAACAGCAGTATGCATGCAGCATCTGGGGTCCTACATGTGATGGTCTGGATTGCATTATAAATGAATGCTTCCTGCCAGAGATGGATATTGGTGAATGGATGGTTTTCCACAACATGGGTGCATACACAATGGCTGCGGCATCTTGCTTCAATGGAATGCCGAAACCCAAGTGCTACTACATCGTCTCGGAACCAGAGTGGTTAGTTATTTTCAGTCACGTCAAGGACTACTGAAAGTGATATAAATAGATGATATCAAGCATCTCGAACCTCTGTTTTGATACCGGATCGCCACTTCTTCATCCGTGATTGGTGCGCTTCTTGTCAATCAGACGCGGTCCCACTTCTGCGACAGAAGTTTCAGTGCAGCTGGACCTCATGTCTGGAACTGTCTGCCAACAAACCTCTAACAGCTGGACTTGTCATACTGCAGCTTCAGACAGTCTCTTTTTGAGACATTTTCATTTGGTCAGTGGGAACAAGATGCAGTGTGAATCCCCTTCAACTACGCTTTACAAATGCTGTTACTTAATGGTCAGATCAGGATGCTGTGAAAGGTGAAGTGCAGCAGGGGTACGGTTTGGATGGGATATAACCTCGTGAAATATTACAGACTGGGTTCATTTATGGGTGAATCTGCCCTAGATTTCAATAGATGATACACATAAGAAAGTCACAGTTGATTAAATTTACAGATTTTGCTGTTAATGACTTCATATTGAGTATGGTCCTTAAGCCTTCCACCCTCTGTGGGAGGGTAAAAGTGCGAGCCTTATGGCTGAGTAATAATACAAATGGCATTGGCCTATAGCAGCCTATTGGCAGACTCAAAAAGGCCAAGTTTTCAGCTTGGCCTATGAGTTGGTGGCCACCTGGCGCTGACTGACAGTCATTCAAGTGACCCAAGTGAACTTTGCCTTGCCATGATGATAGCACTATAAAAAGCATCTTTGTTATTCCGGATTGGTTCCCAATTTGCCATAGTATGAAGCATGTTCAAACGTTGTGAGGTGCCCTGCAGTGACTGCTGCCACATTTTGGCACCTTAGAAGTTGTCGAGTTATTATTCAGAAAATTTTTTAAAATTATATTTACCATTTGGTGGAACTTGTGTAGGTTGCTGTTGAACGGTCCCATAGCGATTGGCCAGCATCTTCCAGCAATGAAGACGGGCGTAGGAGTGTGTGAGCAGGATGTCATTCCTCAGGAAAATACACTCCCAATCGTCAACTAGTAACTTATCTAGGTTTAGGTTATACCGTTCTCTACCTATTGTCTGTCTGTAGATAGCATATAAAAATGAACCCATCACCAGTCTTGTCGGCTTTTTCCGTGTTCCGCACTGAGTAATGATAGCTGAACATGCAGCAAGACTGATTGAGTTGGATTTGAGTTGTTCCATGCACTTGCATTTACGCATGCAGTAACACTGTCAGTATTATATTTTCATTTGTGTTTATGCAGCATTCTGTTTAGTCGTGTTGCAGTGACGTACCACTTGTTTACAATTAAGAGAGTTAACAGCTTCTTTACATTTTTAACATTGTCCAATTTCTTGTTTGTGGGATACTAACTGTTGGTAATGCTTAGTTTATACATGTTAAAGCAATGAGTAGATAGTAAACACTGCACAATACTATTTAATGATGTTTATTCATTCATCTTCAGTCCATATGGAGACTCAATGGCCTCATGTCACACTAGAATTCAGATGTAGAAGTCAGATGTGTTGCCTTTAATCATATACAATAGGTGCTTGAAATGGTGGAAGATATTTTGCAACGTGAAACAGTAGGTGAGGAACTATTTTGGATTTTTTTGGTCAGAAACAGAAATGAAAAAAATATGGCATGAATAAGGAGACCACAGTCCCATTTTTGGGCACAAATATCAGTGATAAAACAAATACCAGTTGTTGCTGATGATAAAAATGAAAAATTTGAAATTGAAACCCAGCCATATGATTTGCAGGAATAGAGATAGTCTTAGTTTTCAGTCTGTAGTGCCTGTCCTTGCTTTGTGGAGGAGAATTATTTTCTGCTGATTTTTTTCTGATCTGCGTATGGTACGAGATGTATCCTGTGCAGTTGTTTTCAGTTTGGATGAACACCGGTTTCACATTTAATTAGCTGTCTCAAACTAACTGCTGTGTGGTCTGCTGTTTAATACGCGGAGATGTAGTTGCCTCCTATGTGCACAGATTTTGCTGTAATGATTATTTTCTGAATATATAGCTGTTATTTAACTTATGACATTGGATGGAATGATTGTCTAACAAAGACAGCAGTTGCAGCTGAGAAGTGCTATGTGCACTTGTATCTACACGTTGGTGATACTGTACATACACCCATACTTTGCCACCTCATTTTGTATCTAATATTTGATTCAACGCAGTATCTTGGAAAAAAGTATATCCTGTAAAGTTTTGAACATATATGATTTTATCAAAATTCTGTGCTAACTTCAAAATGTCATTTTGCAAACATTTTTAGCAAGTTTACTGACATCGCCCAGAATAAAACATAAATGACTGTAGACGCACACATGCTGTCAAGCTAGTGCTTGTGGTAATGGCAGAACATTCCTATAATCTGTGTTCGTGTTCTGAATGTGCTCGAATGCAAGCATATAGCAGTGGCTGCCAAACATTGATGAAATGTGTCCTCTCTCTTAATCACATAATGTATTGTGATTAATGTACATACAGTCACTTGCAATTTGGCTGTAGGAAATACGGGTGGTGGATTCTTTATCTGTTTTGCGTCTCACTTAATCTGCTATATTGTCTCAAATAAACCATGTTTTCAATTAATGTTAACATTTAACTGAATCCACTTGTCAATTCCAGACATGCAACTGCAATATGTAATGCTTTGTTGAAAAGTAATATGTTCAGCCATCTTCATGTGGAGATTAATGTCAATCACTTACTGTCAAATTACCAACTGTTTTCTTATGAATTTTGAATTGGCAATATAATCAACAATACGTGTATGTAATTTCATTACGATGAGTTCGTCTTTTTGGCCTGGAACAAAAAAAAAGAACAAGAGTACTAGTCAAATACAAAGATAACAATAACGGACCATGCTGTCTTGTTTATAAAGTGGTTATGCACCCTCGCAGCAGACTTCACTGTCTAGTGTCTGTGCATATGTCATCTTCTTGTGTCACTTGTATGTCACAATACATAGGTAGATGATTCTGCTTCTGTCCTTGGCCAAATACATATCATTATTTAGTCTAATTGAAGAAATAAATGTAGAATGGATAGCCATGCAATAAGAGGCAAAAGGTAATGAGAATCTTGCATGATTGTATAACTTACTGTGTCATCATAGCTTACCCAGTGATAAAATGATTGTGTCCGTATTACGAGACTTGTGTATATTGGTGTAGCCTGTTTTATTGTCACTGAGGTGTGATTTCGTATCCGCGTATTTGTGGAGATCCAGTTAATGCCTCATGTTGTTCATTAATCTTAACTGGTTGAGACATTTATACGTGTTACATTCAGATTGCTCGCAATGCGTTATATTGCTGCAGTTAACATCCGGTGTGAAAAAACAATGTAATGGCCACCTCATTATGAGACTTTTGTTAACATATTGATGACAATGTTTATGCATCATCTGCTGAACCAAACTTCCAAACCAAATGAATTGTGATGCTGATCAAGTGTCTGAGGTGGTTTGTTTCCCGAGTTTTTGTTGGGTCCAGCAGATTGCTTTGAGTTGCCCATCTACCAGTATGAAGCCTACCTGACCTTCCCTTTTAGGCCTGTGATTCATCGAACTGGTATACAACCATTAAGTTTGAACTTTTGACCGAGTTGTCATTGTGATCTTGTTCTGAATCTTGCTCATTATAGACACTTTCTGTGGTTCTGTTTGCTTTGTGTTTTTTGCAGCTTGCTAGCAGACTAGAAATTATGCAAATAATGACATCAATTCAGTCATTTAATAATATACAGTGCAGTTCCGCTACAGTAGTGAATGGCTGTAGTCAGATATTCCTCAATATCACAAAGCCTTGTTTCACTGTTGCTATTGTGTAAATGTGCATGAGGTGCAGTGATGTTAATGACATTGTCATAACACGCTGCCATGTTAACTTTGTTAACCCATTTACAGCCGATATCAGAGATTGGTTTCCAAAAGTTGTTGCCTGTTTATATCCTGCTACAAATCAAGTAAATAACACATCAACACCACACTTATTGCTAAACAACCCACATC
>Ga0056116_1000934_pt1 | contig 10731 bp, 11 predicted proteins | sample WorMetOlspDAHAB2_FD_67352 | JGI IMG/M metagenome (GOLD analysis project Ga0056116, IMG submission 67352) | Marine gutless worms symbiont microbial communities from Max Planck institute for Marine Microbiology, Germany - Olavius sp. DAHAB.2 ...
GGGCACGGGGGGCACGTGCCCCAACTTTTACAAATAACTGGGCACGGGGGCACCGTCAGTAGAAGAACAGCAAACAAGAAACTGAGCAAACTGTATTGACCATCACGAAAGAGCTTACCAAAACCACTAACTGTAATTGTAGAGCCAAAAAAGTGGAGGGACACGACAAAAAAGTTTTTTTCCTGTGATTTACGCCAGACATGTACTCCCCCCCACTTTCAAATTCGTTCCAGCACCACTGCATACAATCAAGGCACAGAATACCATCTTACTGGTAAAAATACCAAATTAATTGTAGACTGAATAGATTAATATAACAAATTTAACTTCTTAATAATATTTTATTCAAACGCAAACTCTAGTGGACCAAAGCCATCAGACATCAGTTCAAGACAACAACTGAGACTGTCATCAACGTCCGCACTCCTCGAACCATCAACAAGGCTGTCCACTATTGGCAATAGGACTTCTACTGTTGATGCTTCATGCGTATGGAACAGTCTGTCACTACAGGTTACCTCAGCAACATCTCTACAGACTTAAAGTCGAGCCTATTCAGCCACAGTTTCCCGTCCTGAAATTTTTTTTGTTCTACACAGCTGCATTTTTCCCAGCTCAGCAGCCTTCGGGCTTAATGCCTCATTTGATTACTAACTAACTAACCAACTAACCAACTAACTAACTAATTAACCAACTGACTAACTGAAGAAAAAAAATGCTGAGACATAGAACAGGAACTCACATCATTTCGCAATGCATTGTGATACAGCGACGCCAATCGATGATGTATCTTGGCGATACGACATCTCACAGCAGGTAGGTTGTGTTCTGATGAACAACTAACAACAATGTCTGAATATCGCAACGCTTTCTCCATCAGCTCAATGATATCAGACTCAATCTGAACAGAGACATATGGCAAATTTAACTCAAAGCAATGACATTACAATACATACCAGTACATAAAACAATTTCATGGTAACTTTACAGCCTCTTAAATAAGTGGGAATACATGTACTCCTTGGAGTCTGAGGACTTTGTAGTTTCTACAATATAAATATATAATATATACCATGCAAAATAAGCTACATAACAGAGTTCAATATTTGTTTGTTTTCATTTGCTATTTACTTTCCTTTGAATTTCTTGGTTAATAAATAAATCTGATTCCTTTCCAATTCTTCTCATAATCCATATTTAAGAAGCTCCCAATATCATTCTATCCACCTGTGTCACAATATATCATGCAATCTACCCACGATATGCTGTGTTACACAAGAGATAATAAAAAAGGTCAGGAACAACATTCCAACTACAGTTACCAAAAACACAAAACATGCTGTCAGTTTAACTGTGTATAAGACCTGCTGTTGAGCATACGAAGTAACTGGAGCAAAGTCTTGAAGACACGTCGCCAGTGTGAAATAGACGGTTGATAAATCCCATGAAACAGACATCTTCAGGTTTTCAACAACATCATCTGCTTGCTTACTGGAAAGGAGTTCTAGTGCCTTCTTGTAGCAATCAGCTGCCTAAACAACGAGTTTTATAGCAAAAGAATATTAAGCACTAAATAGTTAGCAAAAAAAAACTAATATCTAAAACTATTCCAATACATAAACGCCTGCGACAAAAAAAACAATTTATAGCACAAAAACGACAAAACAATACTAAATTTAAGTTAACAACATTATAATATAAAAAAACTGAGACATACCTTAACACAATGTAGCAACCAAGCAAAAAAAAACTCCATAACAAACGAACAAAAAACTTTCTGACGGCTATATGATGCACAGTTCAGAAATACCAGCCACGTCTTAGATCACACATTGTATGAACTCGGATCCAAACTTAAATCTAGTTTAGTTATAATATTGCCTGTTAAGACTAAGCATTCCCTCCGATATTTTTCAAAGCCACCCAATAAACAATGTGGCTCGGTGGCGTGGTGGTGGACCTGCGACTGCAGGTTCAATCACAGACCCTGTGCTGTCAAGTAAAACCTTGTGTTCATACACAATGCCAATGTCACCAAGCAGTATGGCTTTGTACCAGTGCAAGCTGGCTGGGGAGTAAACAGGCACACCGTGCAACACAATGGCCTAGTGTTCACAGTCTTGCAGCTTCAGCAGTCTGGCTGATGGCCAGAATCGGGCATTATCACCGCCCTATGAGCCACGTGGTCCAGTAAGCTCTTGACTACTTTGACAACGAACAACATCCACAAAAACGTGGTCACCTGCAAATAGAAATTCTTCTCGGCATTTGTGAACTCTCGCTTCTCCGCATGAGGCAACGTGCTAACAACGCTCTGTGCACGAACCCTCATCAACTTGCCACAATTCGAGTGTAACAGAGCCATGTTCACAACATCACCAATTGACTCAAACGCTGCTATTCCATCAGTCAAACAGCGTGAACATTGATCACTCAGCTTCTGAAGTTCAGCAACACTTAGCTCTGTTATGATACACAGCACAGAACCATAAAGTATTCCAGATGCTACATTAAACGTGAGCAGGGAGCCCGTAATATTCCCCAAAATGGTGTTCTCATCAATGAGTTCTTCTGGCCTACAGACCTCGAGGCTTGAGGTCGCCTTCTTCCGTCATAAACAACTGTTGGCGACAAAGCTTTCCCAGTTGCCCATATCTGGAATAAACTAAAGGGCCACGTCACGTCTGCACCATTCGTACAAGTTACTTACAGTCATCTGAAGAATTGTCTTTCAAACTGTTCCTTTGCCACTTTATGCACTGGCTGTAAAGTGGCATTCATCATTTTGGACACTAAATTACTTTTCTTACTTAGTTACAAGACACAATGTTCGGTCTGCCTATTATACCCTTTGACACTGAGCCACAAATGTACCATGATTTTTGCCACGAGTTTTAGGTCTATAAAAATCATTCACAAAGCTACTTACAACAATTATGCCACAATTAACCAATGGTTACCAATAACCATGATAAATACGTAAAACAATGCGGAGTTGCAATTTGAAGTGTAAAAGTGTGTTGACCTGAATCGCCCACAGCAGCTGCTGCTTGGCTCAGATAGAACACAGCAAGTTCATTCAACGCATTTCCACGCCGTCTCACGACTGACGTCCGCCAGTCGCAGTTCACTTGTTTAATATTTCGCGAACAATCGCCTGCCAACTGATATATTTCAACGCTCAAATGGAGCAGTGATTGGCGACTTGCAGAGACATCAAGTTCACATATCCAGTCATATTCTGTTATGACATTCAATGCACAATTCATCCACTCACTAACACACAGAACGATACATAAGTTCAGTAATGAGCTGTTAAATTCACATTCACAAAAGTAAACTTCTTTTAATTTAATAACTAACTGTCATACAAGGTGCACGGTCATCTGGGCAACAAACCAACTGAGCAACAGTCAACAGGGCAAAAAGATCGATTGTTTGGGCGACAAAATTTAGGGTTAGGGTCAGTGTTCATTATTTTTATTGCCCAGTTGGTATATTGCCCAGATGATGAGGATACAACAAACTGAATGTTTCTTTGATTCCATCACACAAGCCCTTCACAAGTAGTCAGCTCAGGTTAAGCATTTTCAAAGTCAGGCTACTCATATCTCTGAGAGGCCACTTTGAAGTAGATGTAGCCTATTTCTACCCAAATCCTGAATTAGCTTTTCTTGTACACTGCACTGCAAAACAAAAAATATCTTACTTAAAATCACGGTGCAGTTCAAATGTCAATGCAGCTGTCATGTTTGCAGACTGTCAAACTCAGCAACTCGAGCATAACCAGCATGAACAAAAGGTTCGATTGTTACCAGTAACATTTCGACAATACACACCGGACACAACCGATTCATCAACGGTAAAACTGACAATATCTGCAGTCTCTTGTGGCCAGCCGCTAAGTTCATCACAGTACGACTGCAGACCAGTGTCCACACAGTGAGCCAAACCAACGTATACATCTCCACACAGGCTAAGCACTGCAGTCAGCAGGTCACAGTTGTCTGCAGCCTTTGACGGCATTATTTGTTTCACAGCAGCTAACACAGCACAACGACATACTTCAGCGCAAACTAAAAAACCAAAAGCGTGGCCTTAAAGTCTACGCAAACCCACAAGAATAGCAGTACGAACTACTACACTCACATTGGCACAGCCCAGTTGTACTTAAATCTCTGAGGGTGTTCGGAAAAATGCAAATACAGTCGCATTTTCCAAAAAAAATTTACAGAGAACACATTTGCGATCATTTCGTTCCTCTAGCAATTGCAAGTATTGGGAATGCCTTATATCTTGCGGGAGTTATGGTGCGCACAAACTTGCAACTGATGACAACTGTTGGAGGCCATTAACGAAAATTTGACTATCATTCAATTCTGCATGTCAACATATCTAAGCGAGGCAAAAAAACTCAAACTTCAACCCCTGACAAACTACAATATTGTCTGTTGCTGCTGGTACACTGTTATTATTTCAAGCAGAAAAGCAAACATATGCCCCACTACGCAATCCCACAGAATATAATTTAGCAACCTTTTCATCAGAACAGAAGTTACCAAACAAAACAAAATTCTGTAATAATTTAACTTTCAAATCTCAAATCTAATTTCTATTAGTTTCAACATGTTGTAGGCCAATTGTAGGTGGTAAGACACAATTTTGCAAACCATATTTCACATAAAACTGATCTAGCATAACAACGTGAGAAATTTATCACCATATCTCAAAGATGGTTAGCAATTTCAAACTCACCGAAGCAGTATAAGGCCTGACGTGCAAAGTTCAACGCTGTTCCGTAGACTTGTGAATTAAGTTGCTCGCGTGCAAGTTTATAGCAGACGATGCATGCCTTGCGGAGAAGCAGTGCTTTGAGCTGAACCTGCCATGTTACCATTGAGCTATGACAGCAAGGGCTGCACAGCAGGACATCGCTGCTGTGGTCAGACTCAGCGTGGCCCTTGCATGCTGGCATGTCCACATCAGGCGGCAACGTTGGAGCAGCAGTTGCGGATGATGATGAGCTCTTTTCATGCAGTGGATGGTAGTGAAGTGGAATTGCTTTGTTTGGATCACACTTGGCCTGCTCTTCCTCTTCGCCGCTCTTCGGACTTGGAACTGCGGAAGCAGAACCTATCGACTGCAGACTGATGGTCCGAAGTCCCTGTCATGACCACACAACATCTGCCAACTCAAAAATAATTGCCTGTCTTACATAACTGTTGATTACAATGGATTCTATTATGCTCCATGGCAAACTGGAACACCTTACCACCAGAAATTAAAGATTTACATTTGTCACTGGACGTGTTTGTCAACAGCTGAAAACATTTCTATTTAATCGGCATATGCTAGTCAGCACAGGCTGTATGTTAGTTACACAATAATGATTGTTTAAAAAAAATGACAGAAGACTTCATGTTTGGCATTACGAAGAATGTATTAGTTCATTCATTCATTCATTCATCATTCACGTAAGTCAGGCAATAATCACAACTAATAAACATAAAATAGTTTAGACAGCAACTGAACAGCACACAGCATAATACCTGAAGAATGTGTTCTACGGACTGTACACATCGCTCAGACACAGTGCCCGAAATCGATGGATATCGGACATTTTGGTCTTCGCGGTTTGACTTCTGTCCTCGCTGCACCAGTGCCTCGATTGGCAGACACATTTCACCACCCGACGTGGTGGCACTCTCAGCAATCTGACCAGGACTGGACTGCACACATAGTTGCTCTTGTTGCTCACACATCGCCACAGTAGTGTCATTGCTAGATGTCGGCAACGTGGTTTCGCGTTCGCCAGATGCAGCCGACCCATCAGTCTCCACGCTTTCATCTTTGTCTTTGTCATCAGCCTCCGCAACAGTCTCATCTTCTACTTCGCTCGACTGCAAACAAAAGCTACCTCCATTCGCTGCTCTGCCTCAATGGCTATCTGGTTTTAATTCTAATTTGTAACTGTTTTTAGACTTACCATATTTTGGAAAGTCCACGTTCTTATTTGTAACAGATGCTTTGCTTCATAGATTTTCCAATGAAGATAACGATTACGGTGATGATTAAGACACTTGCGAGTGTGTAAGCAAATAAGGTTTACCGTTCCACGCGACACACAATATATAATTTGGGGACGATTTTTACAGGCAACATTTTGGTACATAGCACAACCAACAGTATCAAAAGCACTGAAGGACAAAATGATCTGTTGAATATAAAGGTTCAATCTCACTAAAAAACATTTGGTCTAGTATATGGCACCGGTCTGGATTGTGTCAACCACCTGTAATATAGAACTTCTAATTATTTTTCAGTTTTCACTCTTTTCATACAGAGCAGCAGTGATTTTAAAGACTGTCTACAACTGAAATAAAAATAACTCCCCGAGTTAAATTATAGTAGAACAGTAACTAATAGACAGTGCAAACACCTGTTCGGTCTGATCATCCGAATCTTCTGTGTTTCGTTCGCTTGACGTCTCAAACTCATCAACTTCGTCGGTGATGTAAAGATCAGAAAGCAAGTAGTGCGCCGATGTAACCCACTACCAACAAACAAACAGCAGTGATACAACCTTTACAAACAGCCAGTCACACATGCTAAGCCAGGAAAGTCTGAAAAGTGGTTGCAGCAAAATTGTCCATGCACAATAAAACAAATGGCAAAGAAACCACAAATTCTATAGCGAGTCTGTGTTACACAGAAAATACAAACACCTGCTCATTCGTTATAAGTGCTTTACTTTATTAAAGTATATTACCGATGAAGTCAGCATTTTAACAGTGAGAAATACAATAAGACACTGTATTTAGTTTTGACTGCAGCAAATGTGTATTGTTATTTACCTGACATGGCCTGACTCCAGAGAGTGTTCGTTCAAACTGCATGTTTTAATGACAGGCAGACCATCTCAATATTCTCTCCAAACCACCAATAGCAATCAACTCACGCCCTCACTCAAACTGTCCATTCACGGAGGTCATGCTTTTAGCTTCTCTGGCCCAGCCACTTGAATCGCCTCCAGAATATCTCAATAGACCCCACCCCCTTTTATGTAATACCTGGAGACATTCTTCTACATGTATACACACATGGTTGGGTGTTAAGATGCTTAAAATGCATACAGAATGGAGATGACGGCTGCTGTATCGGCACTATGTCCAAAACTGATTGGCAACCAAACTGCAATGACGAAATCAAAAATGCCATGTACTTGTCGTTCAAATAAAATACAGTTCTCGTTTCCCATACCAGCTCACCTAGGCTCTCCTGAACATGGGAACACACAGTGGTATATGTGTACATACACGCAATCACTCGGAAAAAAACCGGAGCGACAAGTGTCTGAGTTCAACATAAGTGATTTATACCAAGCCACACGGTGAAATCACCTGAGCGTGTTTAACAGAATCAAGCAGAAGAAGACACTTTTCGAGCAGCGAGCGCACAATGTTCGACTTCTGTCGTCCGTGCATGCGCATGTTTCGTGCCACACGGTACAGCAAAATGCCGACAGGTACAGTGAACGGATTGGTCGTTGTGTCATCAACCAGGTGTGAACAAAGCGTCGTAAGATCGTACAATTTAATGAAATCGTCGTCGTAACCTACATTTCACTGCTCACCATTTACGACACACTGACGACAGCGACACAGTTACAAAACCATTTACACTCGACAAATGAAACAGAATTTTGCTCTTGTGACTACTCTAAGTGTTTCTAACTCCAAACTGAACTGAATCTCGACATATGTATTGCTAATGAATGTGCATGAATTAAAATAGATTTTCAAACTATGTTATCTTTCAGCCTTATATATTACTATACAGCTAAGCTTCCTATTGAATGGTATACCATTCAACAGGAAGCTTAGCTGAATATGAAAACTGAAGTGGTATCTGCTATAACTCGACTTAAAAATCAATTTCCGTCCAAAAATTTTCGAATATTATTTGACACGGAAACAATGGAAGATTTCTCCTTTAAATGAAAATAATGTAATAAAACATACATCCTACACATGCACAAATTTTGAAGATATGCTCACTGTCGAGTTGTATAACATTAATGAAACTACATGACGTCATATGTAAACACTGACACACCCCCTTGACACATGGACGATGTACGAACAAAAAAACGAAGCTATAATGTACCAAATGTCACTATAAATACACTGGACAGGCGAATAAACGTTGTCGTTACCTTTTGACGCAGTAAAATTACTTAAGAATAACTAATTAAAACTCACAAAACTACGAAATATTCGTGCGCGACACCGTAGTACCGTACATATTCCTCCGTGCAAAACGCATATATAGTGCGTCACGTTTTTGCTAATAAAACACTTAGCCCATCAGTAGCAGAGTTTGGGGACCCAGATCTCTCTTAAGTACTGTATTTTCTATCACATACGACTAAAATTCCTTTTGGGCCAATTGAGTTCTGTAACTGTGCTTCAGTCCCTATTCAAAACTGTGACATTTCTCTTACCACAGAAAATGGCCAAATCACACAAGACATTGAACAACAGATGACACGAACAACACATGCATACACTATAATGGAAAACAGTTAGGATAAGCAACTGGTAATACTCACTGGAAAAATGAAAGGGAAAGCACGTCAACAAATGGCAAGGAACGCAACAATAATCCAACCTCTGAACAGCCAATATGTGTGTCCTTCTTTTGTTGCGTTGGCTTTCAGAAACGAGAGAATGTTCTGCGCAACATCCTTCACTACACGCGGAGAGAAGCCAGAGTTGTCCAAGTTCGGAATATCTTCAGTTTTAATCAACTCATAACTCTTCACACAACCAATATGTACACACACAACAACATCTACCTCAGCAGCTAACAATAACTTGAATATATAATCAGTCATCACAAACACATACTCTAAAACCTTATCGGCAAATCTATCAAACAGAATGAACAGAAAGTAACAAGAATAATGAAACCGACCTGCACAATTCCATTGTCATGATAACACATTGCCAGTTCTGGTACGTTGCACATGAGATTGTCCAGCCAGTAGTCAATACCAGTAAGAACGTTTATTGGTTTATTCATATCGCTGAAATAACATTCACACAGTTACATTTCTCCACAACCTTTACACATATGCCTATGACGCAAACAATTATCTGCAGTGATACGTTATCCGAAATGATGATAAAAATAACAAGAAACTGGTAGTGATTGCCAATGTGCTATGACTGCCTGACCTTTTGATATTAGTTACTTATTATTTTGGTGGCACGCTAACTATATCACGTGAAAACAGACTTTGGTTTCGCTACCTGCTGCAAATTCATCAATTGCTAAACTTTCCTCTTTATCTGTCTTTCCCAGCTACGCTAAGCATATGGCACAGCATTAACTGGTTGGCTTCAACCAATGCGGCTTGACAAACCCCCAATAACTGTTAGCAGCTATGGGCAGTTTGACTCCAGCCACAAAGCTAACAAAAATGCACAAACGCAATTTGGTGAACAGTACTGACAGGGATACCAAAATAAAATGGGGCACCACAAACAATCGAGTGCCATACAGACGAGTATACAAGTATACACAAGACACAGTCATAAGCATCGGACCTTACAGCAAGTGACTTCTACATTATATATGTTATGTGTGAATTCTTGTGGGAACACTGGTCCAAATTAAGGCCTCATCTCAGACGGCTTGATGCCACCCCACAACTCCCTCCCTCACCCCAGTGTATGAACAACAGCAAAACAGAGACATGCCGTAACTTAAGGCTGACACAAGGACGAGTGTTTCCTCCAAAGATCGGCAAATCAGTGCCAATCAGCATGTGCAAGTCTTCGAATGTCCACACTACAGTTCTCTGGTGGTCGGCTTGCGTCAAGCTGCTGTTTTCATCCTGCAAAATTATAACAACAATGCTGTAGATAAATGAAGATAAATAACCAGTAATAAATCACTAGTTATCATTAAGTGTTCCCCAGAAGAATAGACAGCAGCTGAGAAAATCAATAACATACTGATCGAGCAAACAGAAACACAGTTCATATTTATTACTTTCTGTTCCCTTCTTTCCATAAGTAAATACATTATATTATACCCACTGCTGTAAAATTATTTCCATCATTGTTTACAAATTACAAACTGTGCAGTGTGCACCCTTTGTGTACAAAGTGATATGCAAAACAAGTATATCCAGACACATATGATAACTACAGTGCGATTCATTTTTGCAGTTATGATTGACACAAGATAGATTTCAATCTGAAATTCACAACAACAAACAGAATAATGCACTCGCTGTGGCAATTAATGGAATATCAATGTTGTCATTAAGCAAAGTCAAAGATGAAGTGCCAATTGTCACGATTGAATTACTGTTAACACAAACCGCAGCAACTAGTGCAAGACAATGGCAGACAATGGCCAACCTGTATGTCAGTGGATGTGACGTGAGATGGTGAGGAGCTCTGAACTGAATCAATGCTGCTGTCCAACTGACTCGTTGATAAGGAGTCTTTGTGACTTTCCTCTGAAGACGAACTGCTCGGCTCACACTCTGCCATGCTGCATCAGCCACAAACAACTACAGATACGTTTTCACCGTTAGCACCATCAACAGTGAAATGTAGAGACATTATTAGCAAACTATCATTTCACTTTAGTTTTATAAATTTTCTTGTAAGTTTTTATATTTAAAGTTTTACTGTTTTTATCTGCAGACAACTG
>Ga0056116_1000935_pt1 | contig 10728 bp, 5 predicted proteins | sample WorMetOlspDAHAB2_FD_67352 | JGI IMG/M metagenome (GOLD analysis project Ga0056116, IMG submission 67352) | Marine gutless worms symbiont microbial communities from Max Planck institute for Marine Microbiology, Germany - Olavius sp. DAHAB.2 ...
ATTTGCTAGATATTTTATAATAGCAAAATAGCTGTCACTTGATGTAAATACCAAAAATTAAGTTTGCTCAGCAACAGCACATAACTTAGTATCCCCTTGCTACTCAAACTGTAAACAATGATTCTGCTGCATTAGGTACTGATCAATGACATCATTGTACTTAAAGTGAATGCCTTTGTGAATATTCATTAGTGTGAGACCATTGAAAGAAAATGTTACCCCTACGATGGGAGGGGACGTGCACCAATGTCCCCCCTGGCTATGCCACTGAAGCAGAAGGCCTTTCTCACTGACTGACATGTTTGTGAAAGAGCAAGCCTACTCAACACGCCGTCACAGCCAGTAGCACTGTGCTGATATTCATTCATTCTTTTATTTGCTGAAGCAGAAGATAAGAGACAGGAGCACAAAAGCTGAAAATAAAGCAGGAAAACAAGGCCAGCTTGTTATATAAGCTGGCTCTAACAGCTGCCAAAAAGGCCTAAAATACTAACAGTAGTAATGATTTCCTCAGAATGTAATATGCCATAAACTGAGTTTTAGAAAGTACATATATATGCAGATTTACAGGTGATTATTTACTTAATTTTTTGTGTGTCATATTAAGCTCAGGTTATGCAAAAAAAATATGGAACATGTTTATATTTTTGTTGTTTGCAGTGTGTGAAACAGTATATTGAAGTTCAGATCGATGATAACATTGCAGTATCAATAACATGTCCTGATCCTGATTGCCGTCGACATGGCATTATAGATGTCACAGAGGTAAAATTCTGGTGTCATGTGATGTTATAGAAGGTTTAATTTTCAGGAACATGCAGCTGGTAAAAAGTGTTATCACTGGTTTGAAAATATTTAAAATGTTTTTTATTCAGCTCTTTTGCTTGTGTCTCAGCATGTTTCACTAATGTAAAAACTGCTTGTATGCAGATGCTTTGTTTCTAATTATTCATATGTGACTAACTTCGATTCAGAATATTTTGACTAATTAAATGCTGGTTATTTAGTTATTTGTTAGTCATTAGGTTATAAATAAAGCCGCCTGTGACTACTGTGATGAGTTGATTGTGGACATAATAGTTTTTCTAGTGGCCACCCGTATAAATTGAGTATGTTGCAAATATATGGAATGCCTTGCCTGTTGACCAGCTCGACTTTGGTCCATGGTTAAATTTGAGTGCTTACTAAAGAGTGTTGAATTTCTCAGCACTTTGTACCTTTGTTTAAAGTTGTAATATTATCAGAAGTATTCATTTGTGTTGTTTTATTTTGGACATATATAGGCGTGTTACAACCTCGTTGATCCCTGTTGTCTTTTGCTTGCTGTTCTTGTATGTTTTTATTTTTATGTCCATAAAATGATGATAATGACACTGCACATTCTATGCTGGTCTGCTAGGTCCAGAAACTTGTTAGTGCCGACTCATTCACCAAGTTCACCCGCTTGCACTTCGAAAGAGGTAATACTCATCTGTCATTGTTGTAAAGAGAAAGTCCGTTTGATTTTTCAGTTTACGGTTGCCAGTTTTTATCTGCGTATGAGACTTTAAATGGTTGGTCACAGTGACTACAAGCCGAAGTTGGCCAGCCTCAATAATGGTCTTTCAGGTGGTCAGCTGTAATGAAAATGGGCACGATCATTTTGACAGTACATGGCAGACACAGTATGAGATGTAGTTATCACTATTATTATTATTAGGTACTGTGTTATTGTAGTGACTTCAAAGCAGTTGCTGTATTGTAAGTGGATGTAGTACTGATATGTCCACAAAATTTTTCTGGCCATCTTGTACCATAGCACATGCACACTGCTTTGGCGGTTCTTTTCCACGACAGATGGGTGACAGATCGAATTCTGAAGTTTTGTGCAGCACGATAGCAAACTGAAGATAGGCCTCAGTTATTGATTTCAGAATCTTGTCATTCTTTAAGACTTTTTTTGATCAGATTGATATATCTGCATTGTATTCGCATGTGTGATGTACCTTTTTCAACTTAGTTTGCGTTGCATTTAGATTGTGCTACAGTAGTCTTATGCAATTGTTACCAAGGGCAGCTGTTAAGAGTCAGCTTACCTGCTCTCGTGTTCTTGTTTTTTTCCGTGTTTGAGCAAATATTAAAAGGAATGAAGACATACCAGTGATATCAGGTGTGCAAAGCTGTGAAGCAAAGCAAACCTGGTAAAAGGGCAAGTGCACGTCAAATATGCATACATGAAGCTGAATTATAAAATTCAACTGTGCATTGTTTTTTTGCAGGTCTCAAATGTGCTGTGAAAGCTTTAGTCTCTAAGAAATAGATCTTCATATGGTCACATATATGGTCACATGGTGCATACTGTTGGAATGTAGAAAATATCAAATGTTCCATTTGCTTTCTTGGCATCACTATTTGTTATTATTGCAAATCTTACACCAAGTTGGTTATGTGGCTCAGTGGTTAGGGCGTTGGTCTTTGACTGGCGGACTTTCCCTGATATGCGCCTGATCTATGGTTGACGTGTGACCACTTCGTGGGTAAGGCGTCCGCTATGGGTCAACCAACCATGCCAACTCAGCCTACTACCCTCAGTGGGACGGGAAATGAGTAGTATATTGGTAGTTAGATGGGTGACACCGTTAACAGCAGTGTCGCCCTCTAGCGAATGCTTATACGAAGGAAAGGCAGATGTGGTGTATTTATTTGCAGGTAACTCTGTGTGATCCACATCTGAGCGCTTAGTGGTCGAGTTATACTGACGATAGGTGCTATACAAGTCCACTTCCTTTCCTTTCCAAGTTCTTATGCGATAATAGAAGCAAAAACCTGTGATTTCAGATTAGAACATGTCTATACAGTATGCATATGTTGTGAAATTATTTACTCTTTACAGGATCCTCTCGACGATCCAACACTGATTTTGGACAGTTTTTGGAAACTTGTTAACATGGCATTATTTGTGATTATTTTGTGACATCTGGCAATAATTGTTAGCATTTGTTTGCATAAGAGTAGAAACTAATCGTGACTGCCTCTGTGGTAACTGAATTTGCCATGTTGGATGTGATGTATTAGAAGTTCATTTAGATCCGACACGAACTTTCTGTCCAAGGCCAAACTGCGATGGAGTATGCCAGATTAGTAATGGCAGAAGGCATAGTCGACTTCATTCAGCTAGCGGTCCTCGACCTGTCATCTGTTCTTCGGTTTGTTTCTTTTGGCTGTTTTTCAACTGCTAGTGTTTTAGGATTATCTGCTTGGTGTCCTTGAAACAGTGTAATGGACATATTTTATCGTGGTGATACAACAACAACTTCCAGGGCAGTGTGGATGAGCTATCACTGGAAAATTTTCACCACTACATTTGGTAACTGTTAAGCTTGTTCCTTAATAATAATAATAACAATGTCAACTTTTTTCATCACCTAATGCTTTACCAGTACACCGCTTCAATCTAACGCATGGCCCCCTTATGACTGTCAACAAATGGTTTCTAAAAATTTGATATGATGCAGTGTAACGTGTATAAGTATGCCAGTGACAGTTAACATTGGTGCAAGAGATTAAACATATTTTATTGTTGTTAATGCTGTGGAGCCACCACGAGCTAAGCAACAGCACTCAACTTATGACCAGACAACAACGTGTATATAGAGAGTAGCAGGTACTTGCATTGTAAGGTTAACATGTGGATGTTTGTTGGAAGTGGTGTTTGTCCCATTTCTTTTAGTTCGCCTGCAAGACTGTGCTCCTATCCACAACATTGTTCATCCCTGGCTGAGTTTGAACTCACAACCCAACCAATACGTTAACGCATAACCATCGAGGCAGGGCGGATATTTGCTTGTACACGTAGTGCTTTTGACTGCAGATTAACACTGGCTGTTGTTTGTTTGACAGTGTGGCTTGAGGTTCTGCTCTCAGTGTCTCACCGACTGGCACGATACCAAGAACTGTGATGAAAATATGTTGGCCGTTCACGGAAAAATTGACGGGTAAGTATTATGTTTGTGATCCGTGTTGTTTTCGTTTTGGTTTTTACACTCGAGTAATATTTGTCGTCCCGCTTAAATGCATATTGTGAAGTGCATTGTGTCTGTTGTGTCAGTTGGATGAGTTACTTGGCTGGACAGGTGCACAGCATCTGGAATGTAAAAATTGTGTTTGGATGGCGGGCTGTATCTGCGCCAGAATCTGAGTTGGATTGTTGATGTAATCCGGAATGAAAATGGCACAACTCCTTCTTGTTTAAAAATCCAGAATGTTGTTGGCACTGGTACTGGGCCTTATTGTGGACTCAGCTTGTGTTTGCCGATATTGAGCCTGTTAATGTTTCAGGGTTCCGTTCAACAGTGCTGAAGATTCGCTGATCAAACGTTGTCCAGTGTGCCATGTGCCGATAGAACGTGACTCCGGATGTGCGCAAATGATGTGCAAGCGTTGTAAACACGTGTTCTGTTGGTACTGTTTGGCTTCGCTCGATGTAAGTTACTTTCAGTCAATCAACAAAACTTTGTATAACGCCTGCTACAGGGCATGGACCGAGCCGCTTAACAAACTAAAGTATATACAAAAATATGCGAATGAAAAAAATAGCAAACCTTCGATCTGTTTTGAACTTTCTTATCTTGCATTTAATGAGTTTATGATGTCAGTTTGGTTTTTCCCTTTAGATGATGATGATGCACCAAGTTGCATATGGCCATGTGCCAGGAGGCAGACAATATCAGTGGCTGAAGCATGTGATGAAACTTTTGAGGAAGGATAAATAGACCCATGTTTTGGTTAAGTAAACATATTTTTCCATGCAACACTAGTGTACAATATGTAATATGTTGCAGTTTTGTGAATAAAAACAGATGTGCCAGATAGTTAACTCCGAAACTGTTTTTGATATAATTGTGGTATATTGTGCTTGTAGGAGGATATTTTGCTTCGTCACTATGACAAGGGCAGTTGTAAGAACAAGCTGGGACACTCAAGGGCGTCTGTTATATGGCATCGTACCCAGGTCTGTATCTGCTAAAGTATAAGATCGTAAGAAAGATTAAAACAAATATTGATAAATATGATGAAATACGTTGCAACAGCTGAAAGGTATGCCACAGAAGAAATTGTCTATGCAGTTTGTGTGTTGCGCAAAAAACTGACACTCAAGGGCGTAAAGCTCTGTAACTCGGACTGCAAATTTTCGTTGCTGACCAGCATAAAATAAAGCCCCGATCTTCCTGAAAGTTTTCACATTTGTTGAAATTGATTTGGCCTCAGTTGTTGAAATATTGTTAAATTTTGAGATCTGAAATAGTTACTGACAAAAGTTGTAATGAGAACTTTTGTCAGACACAGTGTATGTCTAGGTTACTCTTTGTTCCATTGTATTCTGCTATCCTTGGTATTGTTGTGACATGTATATGATATACTCATGCAATATGTGCATGTGTTTTTATGCACATTCAGCACATTGAAAATAAACATTTGGTACCATATTTTATTTGTAGGTAATTGGTATTTTTGCCGGTTTTGGACTTCTGCTGTTGATTGCTTCTCCATTTCTGCTGCTTGTTGCGCCGTGTATCCTGTGCTGCAAATGCAAACGTTGTCGATGTTCCGGCGATGACATTGCAACGGCAACAGAAGCTGGATGATGTTTCTCAGTGTGTGTCATTTAATACAGATATTTGCTAAAATATCATTTCTGTGGACGTTATTGTGTCCACATGCTGAAAGTGCTAGTGGTTGCATTTTATTACTGAATACTGAGTACCGGTAACAACTGGGAATATGCAGTATCTGGCTATATTTAGTTTAGACCATTTGCACTTGTAAATTCAGGTTTTGTTGGTATAAGTATTACGTAGACTAATTACGTCAGTTGGTGATGTTCTTGTGATAAATGAAATCATAAAATTTGTAGATTCTTGTTGTATGGATATTCTCAGTTTAAGACTTGAAACATTTTTCAAGAATTATTGTTGAATTTCACCTCTAAATTTTGTTCCCGAATGGTGTGTGTTCTTATTGTATGTGCACATTGAAAATTTGCGACTTGATGCATTTTCGAAACGGACTGGATCACAGTGTTAAGCAACTTTTTTTGCTAAATGCTTCTTCGAGATAAGAACAAACACATTTCTCATTCGGTGGATGCACATATTGTGTACTTGCTCAGTCATTTTATTGTGTATAAAGTTTTCTTTCGATTGTAATCGATTTTTAAAGTTAACAAATTTCACGTTTTCATTGAGCATATGTACTTGTCAGCACCCGCTCTTGGCCATGTTGGTGTATGTGTCTGTATCTGGTTTGGCGTCATGACTGACGACAGTGCAGATACTGCTGTCAACCTTAATGCTCCAACACAACCAGAATCTGATTCTGGTACTTTACCATCCAGGTTAAAGTGGACATAGTTCATATAGGAGCATAGGTGGGTGCTTGTCTACCTCTCTTAGGCCTTTGAGCCCAACGTGGATATACCAAGTCTGTTACTCATGGCCAGTGCAGCGCCAGACCTACTGTCACCTTGCTTTCTTTGCAGCATTAGTGCCCGTGGACTAGTAAAATATTATACTTGATAGTGACGGGTATATGTGCGTGAGCAGCTTGCCAAGGGCCATACTTGGAAGTGCAGTGCGTGAGATTTTAACCCGCGACCTCTCAGTCACGAGTCAAATGCTCTGTTACTAGGTTCATACCATAGAAATGCACGTGCTCGCGTGTATATGTGGAATTGTTATTGCTCTAGTGAAATTTGCTATCGATATGACACAGCCTGCTTCTTGGAAAGTTGTTTGTATATTTTGTAAAAGGTAGAAACGTCGATGCTTGATTGCTTACATGCTTTCAAATTGGATCAGGCTGTTATCACTGCACAGATGTAAGGTGATGAAAAACCTGTTTATTTGTATAAGGTAAACTCATTAGCAGTGACAGCGTGCAATGTTAGAGCCTAGGTGGCCAAATTGGTTAACATATAGTGGGCAGTAAGTTTTTTATTTAATACTGAGGTTCCCTGGATTCGTTTGCTTTGTTGTAAGGGAGAGATTGCAAAAAATTCACTTTATGGGATTACCAACCACGTATGTTTTCTAAAAGATACCAAATTACATTAAACGGTTTTCTTCACATAAACCCAAATCGCACATGTGTTATAGCAGTCGAGCACATCTTGCACGAATTGTGAACACGCTAGGAAACACTGCTTCTCTAACTCGAATATCCCACACATTATTATGTCCTCAGAACCGTAACGTTTTTAACTATCTCATAAACCCTTCAAGTAAGTATAATGTTCTAAAGGCGCCATATAGCTTCACCTTTGTTATGTCACATGTGTACTGAAAGTGCTTACTGGCCGGGTCTCCAGACTACATGACCAACAGGCTACATGTGATACAACGGATCCTGAATGCAGCAGTCGACTTGTTTCTGGTACTGGCACAACGATCTGTACTGGCTTGACGTTCAAGAGCTTATCAACTACAAGCTGAACGTTACTATGCATTGCTGCATTTAGGAGAAAGCTCTGAGGTACCTGGTTGACTGTTAGTGCTGCATACCAGTTTTGAAGTCTGGCCGTCTACAACTGTGCTCAGCCAGTCGACAGCACCTTACTGTGCCATATAACTGGCTGAGCACATTCAGGGCCTTTTCTGTCACCAGTTTTACTTCATGGAACTCTTATCTGATCGTCTCCTTGATCCATCACTAAGTTCTGACAGTTTTAGGAAAGTACTTAAAACGGATATATTTGTGAGTTATTAAACTACACTAAGTGCAATAGAGATGCTTGATGATTTTGTGCTATATAAATTCACAATTGACATTGACGACGGCGTGGCTCAGTGGTTAGGACGTCCGTCTTTGGCTGGCAGACTCCCTTGATCTGTGCCCAATCTACGGTTGACATGGCTATGGCTTCATGACTTCGTGGCTATGGGTCAACCAACCAGTCCAACTCAGCCTTCCATCCCTCCAGGGTCGGTAAATGATTACATTAATTACATGGATTACGGGGGTGGAGACCATTAAACGGCAGACAGGTTACGTACGACTGGTTGGTAATAGGTTAGCCTGTGGGCGCAGGCTTAGCCTACGGCCTATAGGCCCTACTCCAGCTCAGTCTGTGACATGAACAGCGCCTCTGCAGTTGCGGTATGCGGCTTGAGGCGCTATACAAGTGTTATATGCTTTGCCTGCCTTTGCCATTGACATTCATTGTGCTGAATGTGCTGTTAAACCCCAGTAAATCAGTCAAACACTCATGGAATTACTAGTCTATCTGAGAATGAGAAACTGATAGTTCACGATATTCTGTTTAATCCAGTTAACAGGCATGTGCTGCTTTTACACGAAATATTACGGTTTTTGGCATATCATATCTGCTTATCTTTCTTTATATGTTCGAGTGGTGCAATTTCGTTTTTTTGTGCGTGCATGCTGCCGTATGTTGTCCCAAACATTGCGTCCTGATAGTGGAAAAAGTGGTCCAATTGTCCACAATATATCGCAGTCATTGAGTCATTTGTGTTATTCACGATTTTATCCTGCAGCTTGAGAATTCAATGTGATATCAGTAGTGAAACTTTTGATTCTTATTGCACAGAGTGGTCCAAAAAGCAAGCCTTTCCTGAATAGCCATTGAGGCTGGTTTTTAACAAATTTTTTTGTAAAAACTGAATGCATTATTGTGAGTTGATATTAAATATTCTGTGCGTATTGTAATATGATGCGATGCTGCTAATTACTGCACACAAATTTGCAAGAACTCACAAAAATTAGCAAAAAGCATTGCTGAGTGGCCCAAATGTCAATAGAGAGTAATTCAGAACAGTAAATTGGCCCACATTGAGCATTCATTTACAAATGTTATTTGTCGCCCCTTTTTGTGTTGATTTCAAATTAGTCTGAAAATGTGAAAGCTGTCGTAGATTGCTTCTGAGAACCGTATAACATTTAGCAGTGAGCACGTAACATGCTGCTATTTGTGAGTCTGCATATGTACCATGGCGCCACCGACTCGGCGCGTTCGCCAGCCAGGCTTTCGCCCTTGCCAGTCTGACTGCATGGGACCTTTCATCAGACCGTGTCCAAAATCTGATCATGACTGAAGCTGGTTTCAGGTGTCTGTTAAAGACGTTTGTGTTAGCATGATGTTAGCGCATTAGAGTTTCTGATGATGAGCAGTACAAATCCTCCAATTGACACTGACGTTGACATTTTCCAGGTGTTTTCTTACATATGAGCCCACTCCACTCCCCTCAATTTGACAACATCTAAAGTTATGGTGATTGTCTGGAGGTTAAGAGGGAATATTATCTGAACTGTTTTATATTGGCAACGTCACAACGTGCTACCTCTTCAGTGGGCACATTCAACAGAAACAGTTCACACAGCCTAGTTGGGCCATGGGTTTGTCTTTGTGTTTTTTGGGTTGCTTGATTTATCTTTATGTTCATGTGTGTTTTGTTTTACCTTGGTCAGTTGAGTCATTTCCTTTCATGTTCTGGCGCTGGTGTAACAAACTTAAATGAGCCCCCTTCGAGCTTTTTGCTCCCTCCTCGTCGCTGCGGGTTGGGAGCTGGCTCCATCCCTTTAAGGGCCATTGTGAACAACAAGCAATGCGAGATGAGGGGGTTATTTATGTCGCTGGTCATCCACTACTGAATAGGAGATGTACAAGACTCCCAGGATGGTTCTATTTCCCAAAACGCAAACTAAAGGCACAATATAGCCTTACTGTGCTGAAAGTGCCATTAAACTCCAATCAATCAATCAATCTTACATATGAAATGCTGTAAAACATCACAAACATTAATTGTCCGGAATTTTGTTGACCATCTGCATATCTGCATTATAACTGGTCGCATGAATGGAGACTAGAGAGTTTGTACATATTGTTCTAATGGAGTTCTACATAAGTGATGCTTATTACAGGTATTGTTTAAGTGGCTTAGTCAGATTCAATGTAATTTTAATGTCGTTAAATGTAAGGGCTAGTTGCGATACATTGTGTAGTCAATGTACGCATTCTGGTTTATTTCAGAAGCTTAAGCATGTAATTTATGATGACAATTTATGGTATCTGTTGCTTTCAGTTTTTCTGATAAATATGCACACTAGTTGGAACCGATGCATCTCTGGAAGTATACATTCCGTTTTTGTGCGTTATTATGTATAAATTGGACGTATTTTCACTTGTTGTTTGCAATGGTTGTGGTTTATGATGTAATGGCGAGATCAGTGGTGACAAAAGCCATTATGATTATAAAGTGAATGTGTTTGATTGCTTTGACAAATATGATACTGGCTCAGCCAAGTTGATCGGTTATAGAGGCTGAAAATTTGTTTCGTTTGTATTGTATTGTCGTCACGTGGACAGTTGTGTGGTTTATGTGATTTACCCGCTGTTCATTGGATGAACGGTATTGCGAAACATTTGCAACTGCAGTTTAAAACAGTCTTGTTTGCATTGTCATGTTTACCATGCGAATTTCATGAATCTGTCATAAAGAATTGTTCATGCATTTTATTTGCTAATATTTGGACCAGATCGTAGCACAACTGTGGCGTAGTTGTAATACAATTCGTACCATAGTGTAGTGTAGGTGAGTGAGTACAGGGTGCGGCAAAAAAAAATAACCCCCTTAGATTTTTTGCAGTTTTCTCAGCAGTCGCTTGGAATTTCAAAGCAAAATTTTACGGAAATATTTAGTCATCCTATATACACATAATAGTCTTATTAGAATA
>Ga0056116_1000936_pt1 | contig 10719 bp, 9 predicted proteins | sample WorMetOlspDAHAB2_FD_67352 | JGI IMG/M metagenome (GOLD analysis project Ga0056116, IMG submission 67352) | Marine gutless worms symbiont microbial communities from Max Planck institute for Marine Microbiology, Germany - Olavius sp. DAHAB.2 ...
TCCTTTATGGATGACCCTGTAGCTCTATGTTTATTGTAACGTATGACTTCCCAGCCCAAAATCTTGCATCTACGTAAGTAACGTAACAAATAACTTGTCTTCTCGTTCATGTCAGTGAATCATGAAAAAATGATATGAACTGAAAGTACTGAACCATATAGCAGGCATTCATTCTAGCACAATCAAAATAAATTTCACAAAAGCAACATCAGAGTCAGCATTTTAATATGAAAATATTAACCTATTTCTAAGATCACGTTTCTCTCCCTCCTTAGATCTTAAAAGAGCACATCTACAATGTGGCTGAGTGATGACTATGGAATTGGAGGGTGCACATATCGAAAACACCAAATACTAAGAGTCACAAAATGATGCAATGATGGGAACCTTATAAGATAGTTTTTTCCATGTGCATCACTTGTTTCAAGACATTAAGGTCTCAACATTAATGGGTTAAGCATTAGTTCCGACAGCTTTGTGAATGAGAAAATGACGAATAGTTGCATATGTGGCCCGTTTCACAAACAGAATCAAAATCGGTGCAACAGCTGGTGCTAAAACGGATGAAAAATAACATGTCAAATGCAAAAATGCAAACCACAGCACTGAGATGTAAAAGTTCCAAATATACACCACGCAAGTACACTAATGACGAGAGTATGACAAAAAAATCACATTTAACACCAGTGGAATGTATAAAACTGAACAGCACACAGCACATGGGAAAGTCACTACACTGACAATAATCAACAGTTAAGCTAGAACATAATCTAACAAGAACATTAAGTATATCTCACCCCTCATGAAACAATCTTCTAATAATAAATTCTGCGGAATTTTATCACACAGTGCATCCATATCATATGTTCAGAATCAAGTAACTAATGCAAGAAGCGCCACTTAACAACCACATGTACACTGAAATTTGACAAGGTAGATATTGGACATCATTTAAAAATTTTGATGGCAAATTATGAATCAACAACAAAATAAATGAGAATAACTCCATGGACTGGCTATGTGCTACACTACGAAGAAAAAAAGTTATAACATTTCAGAATGTTCACTGCTAAATCCTATAGATTTTCAGGTTTTCTAGGCACATAATTAAAACAAAAATATAAAATGGCAATCACTAAGTATATAAAAGACTAGAAAGTCACTACTTGATTGCATTCCAATGAATTTTGCCCATGAGGCAGTCACTTGTATGTATCCTTTAGTCCTATACACAACTGTCATTCGAAGAGAAAAGACAGAGAAAGCAGTTTTGTAACAAATGCAAATAAAAGGCCAAAAAACTTCAATAGGCCAACATTACACACAGGTATGCACAACCGTACAGCTAAATGAATGACCAAACTGCATTGCTTGAAACAAACAGATAAAAATGAAAAACCGTGCAGACACAAATACTGGTAATTATTTTCTGAAACTGGTCCATCTAAATTTATCACTTCTGAGATAAATGTTTACATTTGGATTTGGCATCTCAGCTGAGTGTGACATGAGAAAAATTTCACCACAATAAGCCTAAAAATTTGTCTCCTGCGAAATACCACTGATATGTTTAGCCATTTCTGACAAAAATACAAGTATAAAAACAGATAGAAAAACAATAACATGTAGTCATTTCCACAACTGTAACAGTGAAAAAACTGGCAAAAATAATACCCCATAAAAACATAGTACACCAATTTTGGTGTAAAATATTTATCAAACATTGCACTGTTTTTCTACAATCCAATGCTAATGTGTCCATCTAAAACTGTACACACATAATAAATATGAAATGACTGACTGCATCTACAAATTAAATTATTACATATTAATACATTACACATTAAACGTTGGGCAAATAGTGCAGAATAACAAAAATTATCACATAAAAAGATAATTTAAGAGAATTAAACAACTAGAGAATATGTAAAGCATGATATATCTCAAACACATGCCGTAGCAATATTCGTTTAGACCACGTTGACTGGCATGCTGAGTGGCATTGGTGCTTCCGCAGAATATAACTGCTGAGGTTCAGCTTTCACTAGTAGATCTTTGTCATCTGCCGGTGGCTTGTACTTAATGTCAGCACTTATGCTCACTCTCTACAACCACAAATTTCAGTGCTAATAATAAGTAATAATAATAATATGAGACTTAATGGTTATCATAATGAAACACATGGGATCCTAACAATGTTCAAACATGCTGCTTTAGCTGCTAACGTAAACTGTTTTTCAGTAAAGCCCAAATTCCACTTGGCCAGACACGACACGACACGCATGACAGTCATGCTTGTCGAGACATGTTGCCCGACACGTGAAACACAGCACGTTGACTTTTCCTGTGACAAAATTCATGAGCTAGATAGCATGTTGTGTCACGATGGGCCAAGTAGAATTTGCACTTTGGCACACGAATGTCGTAACGTGCTGTGCCGTGCGTGTAGCGCAGCACAACACGACATGCATGTAACGACAAGTGCAACACGCACGACTTGTCATGACGTAAAGGGCCAAGTGGAATTTGGACTTAACTGTAGGAAATGGGAAACAGACAAGCAGGAGGTGGGTCTCGCACGTACAATGCAGCCTTATAGTAAACAACTCCACTGGCGATGTCAACTTCACTGTACAATACAAATGGTATATACTGATACAAATATTAACCACAGTACCAACACGCAGCTGTAGCCAAGTGGTTATGGTGGGTTTTTGTACCAGAGTTTTAATCTTGCTCTCGCCATAGTCACTGATGCAAAGTAAAAGCTGCACCAGGGCATCATATGTAATAAACATGTACATCTAACTGTATCACAATAAGCAAATGCACAGTATCAAGAGGGATCTTGATTATTGTCAACAGTAAAGTTTCTAGGAGGTGGGAGGTTAAAATCATCATTGAATTTGAAGTGAAAAGTTGGAACAATAATAAATGTCCAACAAGTATTAATTCAAAATAAATTAGTGTAACGCAGGTATTAAGTTGAAATTCAGCACAGCCGTATATTACTGTATGAGAGAACTAACTACAAGACAAGCCATCATAATCAACAATGTGGTGGAATTTGTATCTAAACGTGCTGCATATTTATCAGAACATTATCTCCATTTGGTTTTAATGATCACTTTTGTATGTTTTATGACGACATGTCTCTGAAAGATGTTGGAAGCATGCATTTTTGAACAGATTGCACCCAAAGAGTCATGGTCACATCATTGTAGGTCAATGCGTGATGATGATCAGCTGACTGCAGTTCATGTGCTTGCAGAACTATTGCATATAAACATCGACTGTTCCATGAACTCTGTTTGTGTCGACTGATATTTTCCAATTGTTCAATGTTCATGCTTTTATTTCTGAGTTTTCTTTTTTTGTATTTTTATTATTTCATTGTATTATTATTATTACTACTACTACCACTATTACTATCATCATCATCACCATTATTATTCTACTAATATTGTAACTTTTTGTATTGCATGAACGACGTTATATTAAATAAATAAAGCTGCAAATTTTGACAATGATACGTTATTACCGCAGGAGCATTAGGAGGTGTCAAAGCCGAGCTGACTACGACGTACACAAGTGCAACCAGCGGAATTCCAATTATGATCGACGAGAGTTTTCTGATTGTGTTTCCATATCTTTTCATACAAAACAGCCAGTTGGCTTCTCCATCCACCGGACGATTGGCACCCATTAGCAGTGGAGAATTGCTGTCCGACTCCAACATGCCAAGGTTTGATGTAGCAGATCGGTCCACTGACGCAAGATTAGTTTCCAGATAGTTTAAGGTTTTCTGCTCTGCATTCACCATCATATACATACATATAACTTGTTTATCACGTTTTACAAATTTGTATCCAAGAGGCTGGTTCGTGTTGAACGGTGTTTAAAATCTAAACTGGGTAAGGAGTCCTTGACCTGGAATAATCTGCAACTGCCCTCAAGACAGTCATAGAGCCGTTTCTGACAGTCAATGAAGACGTTTTTATTTCGGCAGTGGACCTGTTCAGTTGCACTTTAGAATGATCTTATTTGCTTACTTACTCAGAACAAACAAACACTGCAAATAAATCAGCGTACAAAAATAGCAAAGCAACCTCTTCTAAAACTCGTCTCTAAAGACAACCCAAAAGACATGTAAAACGTGATCTTTCAAGGAATTATTTGGCTATATAAGTGAAGAACCAATAGTATAGCAAACATGAATAACGCCAAAAAACTTAAACACCGAGCGATAAAAATCACAGCAAGCAACAAAGCTGTGTTTACATGTCTGCTAATAGACAGATTTGCAGAAGTTTACGCATGTAGTGGTTCAAAGTAACAAGGAAAAAAATCAATAACACACAATCATTTTCTTTGAATTTTCTCACAGATCACAAATGAGCTCAGGGAGTCCACCATAAATTTGTCATCAGACAAACACATTAATGGTCCACAATTACACCAGTTTCAGTTAGCGAACTGCATGTCATACTGTCATTTAATACGAAGTCATCCAGACAATCAAATTACATAATCAGGACACTGGAACATCCACAGGTTGGTTCATTGGTTGGCTGGCTGTGATTTTATGGCACTTTCCACACAATTATGCTACATCACGCCTTTAAAATCATAGTTTGACCGAAAGGTTGAAGGTTGGTGTTAACAAGAAAGGTTAAGCATATTACGCTTTGAGAATATAATAATGCTAGAACAGCTAAAAGAGTTTGAAAAAAAGACTAAAAGAGAACAAGAAACATCACATAACACAAACTCAATTATTTTAACACAATAAACGCAAAAGCAATTTTGCCGGCCTCTTGCAACACTCGCTCATAAAATGAAATGGGTTTATTCTAAAGTCCAAGCACTGTGCAGTGCTGGCATATCAACAGAACAAAAACCATACTCTGCTGCTGCATACCGAGAGAAGAGCCATGTTCTTGGTGTCCACTGTCAACACGGGGAACATTCAGCACATCCGTCAGATCCTTGACATCTGCCGGCTGGTAATCATACCAGCTGACCCGCATCTGATGCAGATGCTGCATCTGGTCACCAATGCACTGCATCATTCGTCCATAGGAGCGATGCATGCTCATCCAAGACGACATTTCATCCATCTCGTTGCTGTAGAATGCAGCCAGCTGTTAACCACAGAAATTAAGGTGACAACAGTTAAAAACACACATGGGAAGTTTCTAAACTATATTACTCTTAAAATCAACAAATATTGTTATCACCGTACTTAACAGTGCAGATCATATTAATAACGTAGTACATGATAACATTAATCCTTAGACCATGTATGATAACTGTGAAATGTGACTGCAACCTAACAGTTACGCGCAACTAATTCTGATTATATTTTTGCAAACCACCAAGTTTTCATAAAAATATTATCTGATAGCAAAGTTTTCAATCTTCAAATATCGAAAATGAACATTACCCTACTTATTAATACAGCTATACTTATTCATTTGGAAGTGACATTATGCAGAAGCAATCAATAAAAAAAGACTAAACATGTGAATATTTGTTTAAACACAAAAATGACATGGAATTAAAACTGAAATATGACTTCTCTCTGTGGCTGCATTAGCTGTCATATTTAGTCAAGCAAGTTCCATTTTACTAGTGCTGTGACGGTTACCGAACCGAAACCGAAAACCACGGTTTTTGTCAGAACTGCGGAGAACCGAAACGAGGTTTTTTGAGCACCGTGAGTGGTTTTAACCAAGGCAATTCGGGCAGGTCATTTTAGAACGCAGCTTATACGCAATGGGTGGCACACTCCATCCAAGGCTAAACATGCAGACCATTAGCGACACACCAACTTGCACACAGAGTCCGTTTTAAGACTAATTAATTTGCAGAAACGTTAGAATGATTGACAGTTAAGTGAGACTGTTGTCATCACTTCCTGCTGTTGGAGGGGTGCAGCATCATCTGTCACTGGTGGCCAAGACCCAGGGGCCGCCTGGTGGCTCAGCTGCTGAAATTAGCACGCCACATCAGTGGGCATGTTTGTGTACATTCATTTCTCCGCGGCAAAATAAATTTCGATTATTACTTTATTAACAACTATTAGCAGGGGTCAAAGCAGTCCGAAGAAACCGGAGCAGTGTTTACCCACAAGTCACACCTGTAATAACCATTCAAAGAAAATTCCCACATGCAATACCTACAACAAATTCTAACACCTCCGGTGTATACTCGTCCTCGTCTAGTCTTGATCACTGACGGAAGAATAGACGCAATACAAGCAACACAATGCTTTCGCCTCCATCATCTTGTTTACGCTGGATGGATGGCGCCAATGGTAACCACTTGTATACAAGAGTCTGTTGCCGGGCATACATTATTCCGTAGCCGCTAGCTGTTCAGCTCAGCTGCGGACACTCAGCCAATTGCAGGACAGATGTGTCCCCAGTACTGTGCCGTCTTGGTGTCACAGGGAAGCTGGTGTAAGGTTACCGTCTCTCTCCTCCCGCACCTCCAACTCCCTCCCGTATCTTAGACGAACGGCGTTCGTGCACGGCAGGTGATGGGGCGCGAACGCCCTTTGATCGTCCTCTGTAATGCGACCCGTTAACAGCTTCCGAACCTGCAGTGATGAACGTAAAATCGGGTTTTCCCCAATACAACAGAAGCCGATTAGATACGATACACCAGTATCGGTTGCAATATGATGCCTATTTGATAATGGTCCATCCTCTAATTCTCAGAGTTCGCTGTGCGCGTGATTAACATCTGGAACCATAAAACGTAAACCAAATTTAAACCGTGGTTTTTATTAAAAACCGACCGCAATCCGAAAATGGAAACCATCACAGCACTGCATTTTACATAATTTTTTTTTTCGGAATTGCTGAAAGGAAATAGTAATGACTCAATGTGGAATCAAAGAGGAAAACAAATGTTTATTAATTTTCAAAAAGAGTACAAATTACCAGTCTGTGGCGGATTTCAATGGCTGGAAGTTGGCTTTGGCATCCAAAAGCACAAGCTTCCTCACTCTCACCATCAGTGTAGTAAGCTTCTTTGCATGCTGTCAAAGCATAACAATAACCTTGTACTGTACATCATAGAACAATTTGTACTTGCAGTCAATGAATGACATCACCATTGCATATAAGAAGTTCACATTCACAGCCAGAATATTGGTTGTGTATAGTCACCACTGGGTGACAATGAGGTGGACACATTCAAATTATCATCACTTTCATTAACCAAAACAGATGTTCGTCAGAGGGACCATTGACAGAACCACAGAATAAGCTGTTTTGGTAAACAATACATTGCAGATAACACATGTTATGATAACATGGAAGCAGGCAACAAAAGAAAAACTATTTTAAAAATTCCAAAATCTACATCCACCAATGTTAATAAAATCAGTGGTCACTGCACAGTTCCAGTACATTTAATTACCTGTGTTTGGTTCCAGCACTGGTGCAAATATGTCAGCATAAATAAAGTCAACACATTAAGACTGCATTGGCTGATTTGGCTCATATAATCTATTATCTTAAAGGAGGATACTCAAGTCACCAATCAATTAATGTTATACTTTTACCTAAAATTTATATTTACCCGTTATTTACACACATCGTCTAACCCAGAAAAATCCCGACCAATGTCCAGTGTCCACACACTTAATGTGCAATTTGACAAAAAAATTGCTTACTTTTTAAGCAGGAATTCCGTATGTCCTCAAGTGAGCCATAGCCACTTTGACTCTCAGCCATAACATCAATTAGTGACATCAGACGACAACCACGATTGCACACATTTTGATTAGACACCTGAAAAACAACATTAAACTCAAAATTTTGTTTTTAATTTCTGTTACGTGCAGGGTTAGGGTCATGTTTAGTCTTTCTGTTATCGTAGAGTATCAGGTACCCGCAACTGGCACCCGATCCCAACAGATCGCGTACCGGCAGTCGCTATGAATGGCTAGCATGTGGCACGTCACTGGGCTGCAGGCATCGGGGCTCCACATCGGAGCGGAGCCCCTGTCACCTGCAGTCGAGTGGCATCAAAATGGCGTCAACAATGAAGGAAATCCGATCGCCAGATTACTATCTGGCGATCGGATTTCCTCTTTTTTTGGAACTAGAAGCTCTTAGTTAAGGGTCAGGGTAGGGGGGTATTGGTCAACTCGTCACACAGTCAACTTGTCACTTATGACGAATTGACTTAAAGGGGAATTCATGGTTGCAGTAATCATGGCTTAAAATGAACATTTATGATTCATACAGTCACATACAGTGCATGAAAGTGACAATGCAGATGAAAAGAAAAAGATGTTTGCCGATGAAATTTTCGCACTACAAATATCCACACTGCTGCAGTGTACACAGCTGCCAACTATTTTCGCTGATCTCGGCCAAACGTAACAGCATTTTATGCCAAATCGCTTTCAAAAATACCAAATCATTTCTGTTCACAGAAAATGGTGCATATGATGCTTATAAATAAAAGGTAATAGTGTAGTTCAGCTCTGCCACCCGGGATCTGTTGCTGCTGCTGAATAAGCATCAAATCTCGGATGGCGGAGCTAAACTACACTGTTACCAAATAAAATTATTTTTGTGTTGTGTTTGCAAACTATACTGTTTACTGTGAGTGGCGAACTGAAAGTAGCCTCAAATGTCAGTCCCTAGGGACTAAAAATCACACCGACCAATATTTGCTAGTGACAAGTTGTCTGTATTCTCATTACACCTATCAGGCAAATGCTTATCAGCTGACAATCCGATATAGTTCTCTGACGAGAGACCAAATTAGATTGCCATATCACGTCTAGTAAACGATTCCCTGCTGACTTTACCGTCTTCCGCAAAGACAGAAATAACTTAGGAGGTGGAGTGTGCATCGCAGCTAATAGGAACCTGCAAGTAGCCAACTGTCCAGATCTCGAGGTGAATGATCTTGAAGCAGTCTGGGCTCAAGTACACACCCGTCACCACAATCCAGTCTATATTTGTTCAGTCTATCGACCTCCAGACAAGGGGCTTGACTATATTGAACTTCTTCGGCAACCACTTGAAGTGCTGCATCGTAGACACCCACAGAAACCACCATTAATTATTATCGGTGGTGACTTGAATTACCCACTAATCAACAGGTCCACACTCACCTCAGGCGACAGTGCAGGAGATACTTTTCTGGATATCTTAGACGATTTCCACCTTCAACAATTCGTCAGTACCCTCACCCGCCATGGTGATTCTACATCATCCATTCTTGATCTGGTGCTGAGTTCGTATCCATCGAGTATTGATAAGGTGGACAACGGTCGTGAGTTTTCAGATCACTGTCTGGTGCTATTTCACGTACTGCTCGTACCAGCTGCCACACAGTCTCGAACAAGGAAAATATTTTTGTACAATAAAGGTGATTACGATCAACTCCGTGCTACCCTAAGTGATTTTTGTTGCACTTTTTTCAACTCCTCACCGGAAGCCAACTCAGTTGATGCAAACTAGAACCACTTCACGCAAGCTATCTCTGCCGCCATCGATGAGTACATACCATCCACTTAACATCCAACTGCAATTAACGCCCAGCCTGGTTGAATGCACCAATTCGAAAATTGATTCGCAAGCGAGACCACCTGGCCAAGGTAGCTAAGAAGACCGGACTGACAATAGACAGAGACAGGTACCGTAAAGGGCGAAACAAAGCATCTGCAGCAATCGAAGCAGGATATCGAGACCACCTAAATACCATTCTCTGCAATGTTGTGTCTGATCCTCGAGCCTTCTACAGATTTATCAACTCTAAGCGAACGGATACAACCAGTATCCCCCCAATAAAGTCGAATAACAAGGTACTCCTTACTGATATCGATAAAGCCCAGTGTCTTAACAATTATTTCGGTTCAGTCTTTACAGTGGAAAAAGACGGCTCCATTCCGATCATTGTATCCAGACATGCCCGACATCCAAGTCACAACTCCTGGTGTACTAAAGCTACTATCCCAACTTGATGTCAGAAAATCAATAGGTCCAGATGGAATCTCACCATGGATATTAAAAGAAACCAGCCATGAAGTTGCACCAATCCTAACCTTTATTTTCAACCAGTCACTGTCATCTGGGGTAGTACCACAGGATTGGCGTTTAGCCAACATCTTTGCACTGCACAAGAAGGGTCCTAAAGATTTAGCAGAAAACTATAGACCTATCTCTCTGACATCAATCTGTTCAAAAGTACTTGAGCACATTGTGTATTCCAGCATCAGCAACTTCCTGGACGATGACCAAATTCTCACTCCATGTCAACACGGTTTTCAGTCAGGGCATTCCTGTGAAACACAGCTGGTTCTTGCAGTCAATGATCGGGCCAAATCTCTAGATAATGGTTTCCGCACAGACATTGCTATTTTTGATTTATCAAAAGCTTCGATTCCGTCCCACACCGTCGGTTACTGTTAAAGCTGGACCATCTCGGTATTCGTGGAAGAACCAAGCATGGATTTCATCATTTCTCTGTGATCGAAGTCAACGAGTTGTACTGAACGGTGCCCAATCATTATGGATTCCAGTACTGTCCGGCATACCTCAGGGCACAGTACTTGGTCCTCTGCTGTTTCTCCTATATGTTAATGACATCACGGACAATATTTCTTCTGAGATTCGTTTGTTTGCTGACGACTGCATCCTCTACCGGCAAATCAGGACGCCCGGTGATTGTACATCACTCCAGCAG
>Ga0056116_1000937_pt1 | contig 10717 bp, 9 predicted proteins | sample WorMetOlspDAHAB2_FD_67352 | JGI IMG/M metagenome (GOLD analysis project Ga0056116, IMG submission 67352) | Marine gutless worms symbiont microbial communities from Max Planck institute for Marine Microbiology, Germany - Olavius sp. DAHAB.2 ...
CTGCTACACAAAACATATTTTTATTTATTATAAACTTGTGCATATTAGCTAAAAACTAAAAAAACTAATATTAAAAATTTTAAAATAATAAAAAATTAACCAGAAAAAAGCTAAAACTGCGAGTATTAAAGAGCGTTAAAATAAAAATAAAAGAAAAATTAAATGGAAGTAAAACATTCAGATTGAATAGAATAAAACACAGGAGGAAAACATTAGACGATTGTCTCTGAAGTAGTCGTAGGCGATGTGCTGTAAAATGTGGTGTAATTTTGTTATTGCTGCTATGCAGAAGGAAGAGATCAAATCTTATGTGATTGGACTGACGAGACAGATGTCTGCAAATAAGGCTTTTTCACCCACTGCTGCCAGTCGTGATGAAGCGCATATCGGTCAATATTCATACCTCAGTTTTTGTTGTGTGCGTGCACTGCGTGTATTTGCATTATGGTTAAATTGAATTTTTTATCATTTTAAACCACATCAAAAAAGTGACAAACTACACGACTGGTTTTTCGACTGAAATCAAACTTGTCAGTGACAATCAGTGTGCAATGGAATCACGATGCCTCCTGCAAAAAATCATTAATAACCAGCATGTGTAAGAGAAGTTAAGCCAACATGTATTAGGGGTCCTGTTTTTTAAAGACTGTCATTAGGCTTGATAGATGGGAAACTAAGTTGTAGGTGTTGTGGGAACGGATAACAGATTGACAGTGTAGACCTCCTGAGCATGCAGCGTGTTGCAGTTGGCCGGGGCCCCGCACATATAAGAAATTTATGGCGGAGAGGTAGACACGCAACATAATTTTAAAATAGAAGTACGTTTGTTGGAGCCAATTTTCATGAGATTTATCTTATGTGACAACCAACCATTTTGTCTTTCAGTCCTTTGACACTGTTGATTCGGCTTATATAGCCTGTAAAAAAGTCGTCCCCAAAATGACCTGTTAATTGTGTGTCAAGTGCTAACTCACTGATGCAGGGGTCGCGGAATGCGTGAAGATAAAACGTAGAGTGTCGACATGACAATATACTGGCCGCTTGAGACCACTGAAATCTACCGTGAACACAGTAACTCACATTATTGGACAGAGAAAAGGGATGTGAAGACAAAACAGTAGGAAACTTATGTCATTGGGTATCGCACAGATTTTACGTTTTTGATTTTTTTTGTAGGAAGTGGTGATTGTGCCAGTCAGACTGCAGCCAGTGCGAAGCCTTCAACATCGTCTTCCACGGGTGCTGTCACGAAACATCGCGTTACCACTCTACAGCTACGAGTATGCTTCAGCTTCTTGTACACTTCATGCTGTCATTACTGTTCTTATCTGTAAGCTGTACAGGTCATTAAATTATTAATTATGAACGCCTTTGTATGTGAAAATGACAGATGGTAAAAGTTAGACAAAAATGAACAGTATGGAAGACAAACCTTTGAAAAAAGACTTTGAATCCTTGTCGCTTACCCGATACAAGTGCACATAAGCTTCACACATTTTACTCAGCCTGTGATCGTAATCTGTCTCTGTCACTTATCTGTATTAATAAAAAATAGCTGAACTTGTCAGTAAACTTTCTTCGCTGTCTCTAGTTTTCTGTTAGTATATTTCTTACAAAATGCCAAAGAGGGTTAAAAATTGTCATTTTAGACCACTCTGCAGTTGCCAGTGTTCTACAGAATACAGACAGAATGTGTCAGAGGCAGTGCACTGTGGACATGTAATGACTATCAATTGCTAGTTGAAAGTGATCTAATGCACTTACTAACAATCGCAGTCATTGTGCTGAAGGTACGATTAAATCCCAATCATTCATTTTGGTTGCCTCTGTTGTCAATCTTGCTTATGCTGTTAGTCTGAAAGCAGTTTTTGCAGACTGTTTTTTCTTCATGTTTCACTTATTCTGTGAAACTGGCCTTTTCACGAAATCAGCAAGCACATTGCCCAGTTTGCAAAATGCCCAATTCACGAACTGGCCAACAATATCACTGCTGATTTTGTGGATTAGTATGACCTTTTTACGTTAGGGTTAAGGAACCCTAAGGCAATCCTAGCACATTGCCAATTTCATGAATTGGGCAATGCTTGCCAATCTCATGAAGTGTGGAGCTTCACAATGAGCACTGCCTAACATGCGCATTATACATCTTCCTTAACAGAAAGTAACGGAAAGTTTAAATGCATTGGAACAGTGGCACTGGATGAGACCGTTGTTTGTGGTATGCTGTTCAGTTGGAGTCAATGAGACAGGCAAAGGAAGCTGCTGTGAAGTCCTGCAGTGACCAGAAGAACGAGATTGAGTCATTGACGGCAGAGCTGAATGGCACTAAGCAAAAGCTGACATCTGTTAAGGTTCAGCTGCAGGTATAAAGACAATACTGTTTAGCTCTAAGAGAATTAGTGGCAGCAAGCCTTTCTCGTTGCCATTGCTAAAATCTCGCTCTCTGTCTGACATTGTCGTTTCAGTATCTTCCATTGAGTTGTCGTGGCTTCACCTCAAAATTTTTATTTTTTTTTCTTGCAATCCTTTTGTTATAAGTACTTTAGTGGGCCTGCAATAGTATATAGATTATTTAGGCCACTGAAATACAACACAATAATTGATCGATTGATTGATTGATTTGTTTATTTATTTATTTATTTAATTCAAGGCCCTTTCCTGCTCCAGTGAAACCCGAATTCGTTTCCGGTGCTCGCTCACCCATGCTTTACTGTAAGAAGAGCGTAGTGTCCATGCGTGACCAAATCAGGGTTAGCTTATGTTTATTGTGTTTATTGCGTTTACGTAGTTGTGTAGGTGTATTGAGTTGAATTGAGTTGTGTACTTTTCTGTGTTGTTTGCTTTTGTTTTGTTAGCCAAGTGATTGGTTGGGAATACTTTCTCTCGTGATTTATTTCCGTTTCAAATCGAAGGGTTTTTTATTGTAATGGTTTATTGTATGTATTCCCAACACGTAACGTTGTTGTCGTTCTCATTAAATTCATTTTTTTAAACTGCAATATTTTTTTCAAAGGCACGATATAGCCTATTTGTGCTGAAAGTGCCGTAAACCCCCAATCATTCAATCGATCAATCTAGTGTCCATTCGTGCGTGTTTCCGCGTGCGTGGTGACTGTACAGCGTGCAACGGCTGATGCCGAGAGGCTGCATGCCGAAAAAGAAGCGCTTGAAGCTAAAGTTGCTGAGAGTTCTCTCGACACAAGCCTCAGCTCAACTGTGGCTGCAAAAGCCGAGCAAGATCTCATCGCTAGCCTTCAAACCCGGCTCAAGGTTATCTGCACCACACCACTTTTATAGTTGTGTATGCCTGTGAACAGCTACTGCTAACTAGGCAATGGCAAATAGAATCAATTTGCCTAGGAATATTAGGTCACAAACAGTAATCAGTAAGCAAAGTTTACGTGCACACTTGTAGCATAATATCAGTCGATAAATAAATAAAATGCATGACAAAAATGACAGAATTGAAACTTTTCAGATTGTACAGATAGCAACTTTTGCACTACGCTGAATGCCTAACCAGTTGTAGTTGGTCGTTTCATGTAGAATTTCCTCGTTACTGGTTTTGGAACTGTATCCCACCAGCTCTACAAGCACATGACCTGATTAACAGAGAGTTCAAACGTTTGCCTGCTGAAAATATTTTTCACTAGATCGCGGCGCATGGTGACTTTTTGTGTATTTTATGCGCCTTAGAAATCGTCTTCCTAACTAGCTGACTATTGAGGAAGGACAAGAGGCTCTATTGGAATCTATACATTGGCATCTTAATCGGATGCGGGGACACTGTCAATATAATCCCATGGCTAGAATTCACTTCAGTTTGCACAGATCATCGTGAAAAAAGCGTGCATAAAACGTGTATGCGTGTTGTGGTAAAATTTATTTACGATCCCCAGCTGTATCTGGGAATACTGTAGTGCTCGGATATTTCACAACAGTGACTCTAATTTTGATTCAGTGCCACGGCTGTTATCCAGATGTGATGTTACAAGCCACGTTGGTGGTTGCTTTCGTAGGCGTCGTCAAGCACTGTATCTAAACAGCTGGAGCAGATCAGGTCACTACGATCGGAGAACGAGAGATTGAGTGAGAAAATTACGCAGCAGACAGAACGGTAACAGTAATTCTGTTTGAAATTGAGCTGTTCTTTGCGGTGGATAGTCTGTGAAGTCACGTTTTGAGTTTGTCGTTACTGGCGTGAACGGTTGGTGTTGCGATTTATGCCTGTAATCGCAGAAATTCTAAAACAAATTCGTGTGCCCCTGACGATGACATTACATTGTTCCGTACCGTTTAGTATTGTTAAGACAGGTTCAATCTACGGTTTCTTATGACTGCTGAAAGGGCATCTGTGGCATATATTATTACCATTTCAACATCAGCAGTTTTTGTACATTTTTGAAGAACCACTGGTTAATCAGTGTAAACTATATTACTCAAACAGTGACAGTGGAAAGTAGTAAAAATGGTGCAGTAATATTGCCTTGTATGAATCTCACTAAATACCTAGGGCACACGCCTATATTTAGTATATGATTACTGTAACGTGCTGTTTAGTTATAGGGTTAGGATTAGTATTAAATTTAGTGTTCGGTCGGTTAGTGCACACATATTTGTACTAATTTATGTTGTTATGTGAACCTTGAAAATTCATGTTAAGTGCTTGTGTATGCGTTTGCACATGTGTTTACAGCATAAGCCACTTAGAGCGCGATCTCAGTCAGAAACGTGTTCTGATGGACGACATCAAACTGAAACTCACTGTTGCACAGGAGAATGTTGAAACCGATGCCGACGTTATGGTACTGCATGTTCAGTCTTGACTTCCGTTACTTTTTGATGTTAAGTGATCATGTCGGGTAACTGGCTGACCGATATTGCACAAACCAATAAACGTTGAAACTAATAAATTTAGCAAATATGGAAAAGAGCCTGTAGTTTGGAATTGTTCTGCCTGCTTTGTGAATGCTATGAAGACTGTCACCATTAATTTATTTTCCGATTTTTAACTAAACCTGTAATGTGCCTTTCTTTTACCTTACCTAGGCCTTTTATTTGGGGTGATCTGTTTTCTTGATGTCTTTCGTGTCTAAAGGTGTCCGCAGAGACCACATTGATGAGTTGTTTATAGTCATGGTTGCATTTTGCACATTCCCAACATGTAAAATTTTCATTTTTTTCATTAATTTCATTTTTGTTACTTTTTGCGTTCAGTTGCTGACATCTGATAAGATGTCAGTGTTGCAGCTTTGAGTAAAGTCGTTTCCAAAGGTCTCTGTGGTGAGAGCGTTGTGTGTCGTCTTGTATGCAAAAGTATTCTAGAGTTACACAGCTGTGCAGAAACTGTGAACTGTGGGTGTGTCACGCAGCTCGAGGTGGAAGCAAAGTTGAGAAGTTTGACCGAGTCAAACAGTCGGTTCAAGTCGCAGGTTATATTGTCACTGCGTTTATTTCTTCCGTAAATAATATCACTTGTAATTTTTACGGATACTTTTTCCTATAACTTGTTAGAGCAAGAATAGTTTATGCTGCTATGCTGGATTATTAGATATTTTTTGTGTGTCCAGTTTTTCCAGACACAGTGCACTGTCGCTGCTGTTCTAACAGCATTGAGACAAAATGCCTCATTTGTTAACTAACTGATAAGAGAGGGGCATTGCTTACAAGCACCTGCTGTTATTTGTGATTGTGTGACGGTGTCTGAACGGCCACACACCAGACTGTGTAGCCGACTATACTGTGTGCTACTGTCCACGCAAAGGCATCTGCGTTTCACTAGCTGTAACCTGCTATACGTACCACTGTACCATTCGCCATTGCCAGTCTTGCCTCATGGAACAATCTACCAGACCCCGTGCGCAATCCGAACATCACTGAAGCCGTTTTCAAACGTTTTTACAAGACGTTCCTGTTCGCACGGTACTAGCGCACTGAGCACATCAGTGAGTTTCTGACAATGTGCTCTCTGTAAATCCTCTTATTGACAAGTTGATTAACGAATTGATAACTTCTGATTGTTAGTTTTTGCCGTTAAAATTATCAGGTTGAAAGCCTTAGAGCGCAACTGAATGGTGCTAATCGCGAGAAACATCATTCTGAATCGACGATTTCAAGACTTGCGAGTGAAAATGACCACAAGGTTTCATTGCAGCCATTTGTTATTTGGTTGCATGATCTTCACTGAGTGAACGAAATTGTTCTGTGAAGTGGTGATCATGAACAGTGTTACAGCTTTTATAAATTGTACCAGTAATTGTTGTAGTTATCGTTTATTATTGTTATGGTAGACCACAGCCTTGAAAAGACAGCCATTTACAAACAGACAAACTACACTGTACGTTGCATTTTGGTATCAAAGGATGCAAGGTTTTACGATTAACTTTTTGCTTAATAGTTATTATTGCAGGCCAAGTGACATATTTCGGGTAGCTGAAGCTTAATGATAACATAAAAGTAATGAAATGAAGACAGTTATCTATATACTATCATGCAGTTCATTTGGAAACTTACCAGTCTGACATTATGAGAGGCGTAGAGGTATAGTTAGAGAGGTTTTGTTACAGCTTTGCTTTGCTTTGCTTTCTTTATGATCATTATCATCATTTATGTTCACACGCAATACGGACATCAGTAAAAAAGATATAGCGAGTATAGCAGTGCATAAGAACTAGAGTTATAAGGTGACAGTTAAAACATTATACAAGTACATAAAAACTGCTTAAACGAACGTATAATAATAATAATAATAATAATACGAAATTTATATAGCGCCATAATGCCGTTAGGCGGCTACAGAGGTCCGTATGACAAATACTGTTTAACTGTCATAGTTTGTGTACTAAGTCAGTCAGCTGCATACTGTTTGAAAAACAGTCCAATGAATTATAAACTACATCATTAGGCAGACCTTCCATGACGATGTGTTTTGCCGATTTTTTTTCTCTTACTCCACATTTATGTTTTCGTTGTGTGTTTTTGTCAGACGAAGTTAGTTTCAGAGCTGCAGAAGAAAGTCGGCGACTTGCAGTCGAAGTTGGCGGACGTCGAGCGCAGTGCAGAGGTGCACCTTCGGTCTCTGGCGACGCACACAGAATCGGCAATCGATGCCGCCCAGCTGCGACTTAGCTCGGCCGACGACCAGCTGAAAGAGCATTTCAAGTTCATCAAGGTATGTCGGAATTTCTTTTCGTGGTCAAAAATGGGTGTTTTAACTTTCGTCAGGGCCATAGAGATAATTGACGTGGAGCTTTTCCGTCAGCGGTGCAGCCTCCCCATTCTGGTTTTTGCAGGCTCTACAGTTTGCTGGGCCTGCATAGTTAGCGCTGAAATGGACCCCCGATCAAATCCTAACTTCTGTCGTTAGATTTTATCTGTTTACGAAACTCTTCAGCACATCGGACATATTTTTGGTTATCATTGTCAGCTGTCAAAGTGAATTTAATTTCAAATTGCCCAGCGTTGTACTAGAGACATATTGCATGAACTTCATTCATATATAAACTCTGCTGAGAAAAGTCTGTGTATGGCTACAGTGTATTGTTGACATCACACTGACATTGTTTATCACTGCTTCCTCGTGTTTTTTATTTTCTGATTTTTGTTTTTGCCCTATATGAAGAAGAAAGATTTCAGAAGCATTCACAACCAACATGGTCTTGTTACCAAGAACGGATGTCGTACTCTCATAAACACCATACACTGCACAAGTTACTGTTTAATGACTGATGCGGTAGTGGTTTGCAGTATTACTGCAGAATCTGCGGCATTACCATGGGACTGGGGGGTGAATTTCACGGTTTTACCGCGGTAATGGGTTAAGGTTTTACAAGACTACCGCGGGGGTGGGGATAAAAGTAGTGGTATACCGCGGGAAAGGGGACAAACTTCTCGGCCCCAACGCAGTGTCAATAATGGTATTCTGAATCCACACTTTGTGGATGGGCTACTGTTTCTACAGAGACTGTAGTAGTGCAGCCTATGGTTTCAGCGACATTGATACCGACTGGCAAATACAGAAGCACAAAGGCTAAATGAAGTGTTGTGTTTCAGAGTGTTATGAAATCATGTGAAAGAGACAACTAGTATTGGGGACTGGGATGGGGATTGGATTGATTGTCATGGGAATATGGTGATGGCTGATGTTCACTACTTTAATACCTGTTACTGAGAAGACCTTATGTCTAACACGGGAGGATGAAAATCACCAGTGACTTGATGTGATATAGAAGTAATGATGAATTGTTGGTGTGGTCATGCGTAAACATTAAGTGGCATTCCCTACAAAGACTACACTATTTGAACACTAAATTTAATCATGACCTTAACGCTAATCCTGAGACTAACTCATTATTTCTGTATCACATTGAACCGCTGGTGATTTTCGTCCTCTCTTGTAGAAACCTCAACCAAAAAATGGAACCATATTACTTCGTTTCGTGCTATTGTAACGTATTGATAATCGGGAATATTCTGTTGTAGATGTTTGCATTTACTTTGCTGAGCTCGGTGAAACAGGCCCGTTCGCTGCTTCGTCAACAGAGGGCGGTACATTGCGCTGTCAATGATAAAGCTGTTGCTGCCATTGGTTCAGCTGCCGGTGAGCCAGCCAACGCCAGCCAATCAGATTTCAACCAAATCCTGAACCGTTATCGAGAAACCGAAATGCAGGTTTGTTGTGCAAATAATGATACTTGCTGAATATGCACAACTTGTTCGACACAGTGATAAATTGTTGTTTTATGTTGCCAAGAATTACTGAGGGCCATTGAATTGTTTTGCTACAGAAAAATGCTAACGATCTACTCAACACAGAGAATAATTAATGTTGAAGTAGAGAGAAGGCTTGGGGTGACAGTCGATATTTATCAGAGAGTGAAATTGAATTCCTTCTTACGTGTGCAGAATGAACAACAAAAGACTGATAGACAGTTTGTTAAGATAATGGAAGATCCAAATAAGCCAGCAAGACCTAGGAGGGAATGGCTAGATGATGTAAAAAAACATAGTGTAATATGGATATTTATTATACCTTTAGAGCAGCGATGGACAGAGAACTGTGGGCAGCAATTGTGGGAGCAGCAGTGGACACCAAAGGACTTCAGCCCATTGATTATCAGAACCAGAAGCAACAAACTTTTTTATACTAGCAAAAAATGACGTGCGTGTCGCCCCTCTTGAAGAGTTAAAGTGTTCCCCTTTTTGAGCGATTGAGAGTTTGCCATTCACGTACAGATAGACACCAACTAATGTAGTAATTAGTTTTTTGGGGTGATCAGTCGTTGTTGGAAGGATGATTACTGTAAATAGTGTTGCTAGCGGTGATTATGTTGATTATTTTTACGTTATTTAATGCAATGTTGCTTTTGTGTCATCGGTGGTTTTAACTATTGGGGCACTTTGTAATAATCTGTGCATTACATCGCTGTCGTCCGTTGTCTGTTTTCGAGCCTTCCCTTGACACAAAACTGTATCACCACCTCGTCGTGCATAATAGCTGAAAAAGCACTGAAAATGCCGCATTTCTCGGGTGAAATAAATGTTTTTGTATTTTTTCTTAGCTAGTGGTGGCTTGGTATGTCAGCCCCCCTCAACCTCCTCCCACTCCAGTAGTCAACAACCATTGTAAGATTGTTACAAGATTGTTGCTTTTTGTGTTGATGTGATATGCAGAAGCTCACGGACAGTCAAGACGGAGGCTTAGACGTGCGATGGGCCAAACAATGCGAGCTAATTCTGCAATCACAGGTCAGCTTCTACTTATCTGTTAATGTTAGTGCGGTAGTGCTGCCCATTAATCGCAGTTGATGCGCGGTTGTGTTAAAATATTAATTGCATTTGAAAAATAATCGGCAGTAAAAATTTAATTGCACTATGAAATCTGTAACTTACTTGCTGTTGTTGCGATCTTGGAATTAGCATATATGAGAAGTAATGAGAACGTTATTTGATACTGTTTTGTGTATTAGTTTAGTTCGTGTGAAGTAATAAAGCATGGTAGACAATACTGGTGAAATAGATGTTACTGCGTTATTCAGTTTGTGACATTTTTTTCCGTGCTCCCCCTGATGAATAAGTTTAATAAGTCATGTGATAAATTGCTATCAAAAAAATTTAATCGTGTGATTTAGAAAGAAAAGCGAAAATGTAGAAAATGGTAGTTGCAGTGTAATTTTCTGTGATATCTGTATTTTCTACCCATAACAGTTGGTTTTCTTTCAGAGTGTTATTAAACGCATTACAAGCAGTGAACATTTTTTTAAATTTTTAGTCTGGAGTCTCTATATAGAGTGGTCCTATGTTGTTCCCTGGATTGGTAGAATATATAGGGGCTACCTCGTTCCTGACCAAGTGTTATCAGAGGCGACTAAATCATGGTTTAGCTTGGAGTGTTTATTGCATTTTGTTTAGGTTTATTGAGATGTGTACTTTTCTATGTTGTGTAGTGTTTTTTGTCAATATGTTAGCCAAGAGATTAGCTGTGAAGACTATTCTTACAGGTGTATTACATTTTTTGGCGTCGACGGGTTTTTCCCTACACAGACCAGATTTACGAGTTGCTTATTGTAATCGTTTCATTTTGCGTATTGCCAACATGTAGCATTTTCAACTTTCTTATTGTCAAATTTTTAACTGCAACTTACTTTTCTAATGCACGATATAGCCAGTTTGTGCTGACAGTGCCGTTAAATCCCAATCGATCGATCAGTCTATTTAT
>Ga0056116_1000938_pt1 | contig 10715 bp, 9 predicted proteins | sample WorMetOlspDAHAB2_FD_67352 | JGI IMG/M metagenome (GOLD analysis project Ga0056116, IMG submission 67352) | Marine gutless worms symbiont microbial communities from Max Planck institute for Marine Microbiology, Germany - Olavius sp. DAHAB.2 ...
TTTTATCAGATGCGTTGATTTCGCCCGTATCGCAGCTTCAAACACAGCAAGTGGTGACGTCACAAATTAGGTCACACATATAATATTTAATACAGACTTATATTCTTGTGCTCATTTTCTAGTTGACATCGATGAAAAATCTAGCTATTATGGCGGGTTCAAAGTTCAAACATGATTTAATGATGATTAGTGATAGTGCTTTACTTTTTTGGGCCACCCTGTATGTTTCTGTTTGTTCCATTGTCGTTGTTGGAACCAAGTCAAAGCTATGGTGTTTGATTCGGTTTGTCTGTGTATATAATGAAACAAAGCCTGCGTCATATACACCGTACATGTAGGCCTTTAAATTTATTCCGTTGAAACTATAACGGATGTATTGCAATCTATCATTAATTTAAAAAAATATCCGTTAGTGTTTATTTTAATAGGTCCACTTTGCGTGTTTTTGCAAAATTTTGCGTCACTACACTGAGGAATATTGCAAAAATTCGATTACACTGCGGCTTTCTCCAAAATCACGGCTCTGTGCCTTTTCGTGTCATTTCTGCGAGCGGAAAGGCTTGAGTTACATATGTGTAAGGTTCACAGATGGAAGATATGGATTAGGTGATCTAGCGAACTTGGAGCATAACTATGAACTTTGGCACAAAGTAAACATAATGCGACCATGCGGAATACAGGGTGGCCTATAAAAAGTAAGCCACAGTGCCGAATCATTTTAATGCTGTAAATGGTTTAAAGCCTAACGAACATCTGAGTTTTTTCGTCAGATAAAAGTGTCGTTCTCATTTATGAACTATAACGTTTTCACTTGGCATTACATATTCTATACGTGACCTAATTTGTGAAGTCGTCAGTTACTGTGCTAATTGAAGCTGTATTTACGACGGAGCATGGGCCTTACTGTATTAGATATCTGATCATGGTGGTATAATTTGGTAGTTCGGGAAAGGGGGCGTCACTTGCCCGTGTATGGCTACGAAACTTTCATCTGACGAAAAAAACTCGGATGTTCGTCAGGCTTTAAACGATTTACAGCATTAAAATGATTCGGCATAGTGGCTTACTTTTTATACAGAGTGACATTATACTGACATACAAGCTTAGTTTAATGGTTTATCACTGCTTGCACGGCACCGCAACGACGTATCTCTCTGAATTGTGTACATTACTTGCTGATGTGGCTTCTCGGAGACAACTGCGATCTGCTAGTCAGAATGTTCTGCTGGTACCTCGTTACAAACTGTCTGGTCTTGGGCGACGCACGTTTAGAATAGCAGGACCCTTGGTCTGGAATTCTATCGCGGACTGTTTGCGTGATCCGGCGATTGAACTTGCTAGTTTTAAACGCCAGTTAAAGACACTTATTTTTCCCGCTATTATAGACACAACGTATCGAGCGCATTAGAGATGCTATGCCTATGCGCTATATACAGAATGGCCCAAAAAAGTAAGTCACTTTCAAGTATCATCATTAAATTGTATTAAAAACCGCCAGTAAGGCGACATTTTTCATCAATTTTGACTATAAAATAAGCACAAGAATGTTATAAGTTTGTACTAAATATTCTACGTGTGACCTAATTTGTGACGTCATCACATGCTCTGTTTGAAGCTGCGATGCGGGTAAAATAAACGCATTTGATAAAATCATGTGTGAAACCGGAAACAAAAGAGAAAATATGAAAATAAGAGAATTTTTTTTACATAAATCTCCATCTAATATATCGTTTAGACATAGAATTCACAGCTTGTTAAGGCGAGCTGATGCCAAAGAAGCGCTGACATCATTTACCGTATTTGATGCATATCGCTAGTTTGTGGGTCCGCCTCCGAAATGACCTATATTGTGTCGAGTGGGGCGTTAAACTCTACTCACTCACTCACCCGGCATAATTATTGAGGTCAGAAAGTAGGTCACACATAGAATATCTAATACCAACGAATAATATTATAGTGCTGGATTCATACTGTGATATGACGAATAAAACTAATCTCATTGACAGGCTTTAATACGATTAAATTCGATTTTGTGATCATTTGGCAGTGGCTTACTTTTTTGGGACACCCTGTAATTTACTTACTTATTTACTTATTGTTGGAAATGGTTCGGCTGCATGGAATCACGTCGGGAGAACTGTTCTTCTCTTTGACGGAAAACCTTATCAGAAACTCCGCGAGTTTGCTGAACGACAAATAGGCCCTGGGCGCCCTCGCTGTGGCGTCGGCAAATTTTCGGCAGCGCGTCGTTGGGGTGTTTTGTTTATTTGTGAAATAGAAGTATATACCGGCACCGAGCGCTGTACAGCGGCGCCGCTGGAGTTAATGTCGAGATAAGTTGGACGAGTTATGCGCTGACGATGTACTTTATTGGGCTGGGCTCGCGCGAGACTGCATAAATAACGGTCAAATGTTAAAGCTATCGGCCTACGGAGTGGCGAGCTCCGGTCTTTCTTTATTTTCTTTATCAGCGCATTAGGCTTAACATCGCAATAGTATAATTATGGTTTTACGGGTTAACTAAAAGATCACTATTTGTTTCAGCTATTCATGTGTCTTTCGTAGGTTTAGATTTTAGACGTTATATTTTTTCTCTTCTTTTTTCATGTCATGACTGTGTGTATGGGCCAAGTTGCCTGATTTAAATAAATGATGATGATAATAATCATATCTGCATAATTTCTAAAGGGACCAAATATAGGCCTCAAGGACAAAAATGCGGAAACCAAGCCTCCCAAGGGCACGTAATGGCGCATACAGATAACGGCCGAATTTATTAATTGCCATAATATTTATTATAAAATCGTAGGAACAAAAGTTTCTGAAATTAAAAAGTACAATCTGGAACTCAAAAATCTCACAATCCTGCATACTACAGTATCCTTCCTCGAGACGTCGATTCAGAATTCATCTGTTCACGCCAATTTAAATTAATTTGTAAGGTTACGTGATAGGCCTATCGTAAAGATTTATGCGTCTTACTCTTGGTCGACTTTCGAAATAGATTGTCCACATCGTGCAATAATGGTATTGCTATTGTTAAGCGTGCGTGAGAGAGAAAATGATAGCTTATTAGGCCTAATCGAAGAGAAAGACAAAGTGATATAGCAAAGTGCGATGGGATTTCCGAAAGAGTTAGCTTCGCTGAAAGCTCGAATAAGTGGCCTATTTAGGCCAAGTGACGACTAAAACATTTGCGGCTGGTGATGGCGAATCACAAAAACAGAGTTAATTGCTGACTGCATTTTATTTGCATCAAACTGATAACCGTCTTATAGCCTATCGGATATGGTTGTGCAACAGTTCTTTCTGAGAAAACGCCGCATATTTTATTAGGCCTTTAATTCTGCCATGTTCACAGTCCACCAGTGTGACAGAGAGACTTTATTATCGTAGCATCGTATCTTTTCGCTCTTGCTCAAGTGCAGTGTACAGTGTATATGCCACGATTAAATATAACGACTGGCGTAAACAAACGAATTTTGAACCGACGCCTGGAGGAAGGAGACTGCAGGATTGGGAGGTAATGCGTTCCAGATTGTTGAACAGCGACAGAAAAAGTTCGGCATTTCTGTCAGTAACCGCAAATCACCAGCGAAACATCATTGTTGTCTTTGGGTGTATTTTGTTGCAAATGATCTTGTCAGCCTAACAATACTGTGTAGGCTAATGTCTAACTATTAAATACTATAGAAATGTTCTGCTGTATTATATGTTGGTCAAAGCAAAGCAAAGCACAGCTGTAAAAAAGGTGAAGGCTGAGTAACTCTATACCCATCAAATATGTAATATTGAAATATTGAAACTGTTGTATCGAAACTGTCAACAAAACCCCATATCTGGTCAAGATATAATAATAATAGGCCTATATACTACACGTCCTTTTGCCACGTTTGCCATTAATTGGTAGTGAACAGTATAGGTCTGCTACACTAGGTGTTTAAGCTAAAATCTCTGCTTAGGCCTATACTGTCTCTATATATACAACCTAAGTCTGTGTGTAGTGCATTGTTTGTGATGATCACAAACAATGTTATCTCGCAACGAGACTGCCGCATTTCTTGACGGCGTTGGGCATAAAAACGATGATGTATTTGAACCGGTCGTAAGTCACTGTCTGAGTTGCCCGGTTGTTGGCGCACCCTGTAGTTTACTTGTTGCTACGTGCAGTCGCTCGCCATTCATACATAACTTCACAATCGTAAACTTTGCAGCGACGCGCAACTGCTCGTCGTGTAGCTGCATGTTTTATGGCAAGTTTTTCCAAGACGCCAGCTATAGACGGAGCAAGCAGCAGCAGCTGCAGCTGTGCGATCCGTGAAATTTAACCTCATCCACATAGCTATCCGACGTCGACATAACGTCGTTGGTTTTCGGGTTCATCTCCGCTCTGGGATGTGCGATAAAAAGTTCAATTCGATTCGGAAGAGCAGGAGCGAAGTTAGCCGAGATGCAGCACGGAATGGACTTTTTGCCGGATTCTGCGAAGTCCGTGGTTTCTTCACGCTCTGGATTCGTCTTTCGTAGCTTGCGATGGCTGCATGTGTAGGGGTTCGCTAAGCACTGAGTATGTTCGCTGATTTGAAGTCTGCGCAGCTTTTTTCGGAAGTTTTAGCGCATTTCTTGGCCGAACCTTATGTTTTTCGGTGTCTTTAGAAACTTTTTGCTCGTTAAACTATCGCTCAGCGCCTGTTCTCGCTAGACACACGCTTCGTGAAAAGGACACGTTCTATATTCGGAACAATCTGTCGACGGATCTCACACAGCGCCGGACTTGCCATACAGCCGTTTTAGACAGTCGCTGAGGACGACTTTGTTTGTAAGATCGCATTTTAAACTTCCTGCTCCCTTCAACTGCGCTTTAGAAATACTCTTACTTTAAATTCATTGTTCCAATTCAGTTACATAATGCATCTCGAGGCGATACAATGAATCTTTTATCTTTAATGGTATATACTCTGCGGCCATGCAAACATTCAAATTCCGATTATTCACAGTGACGAGTATTGTGAATTGCGCAGCACTGCAGTCACTGATTAACTTTGGGCCTCTTTTCGGCAAACAGCACACGCGAGCGAGCACTATTTCCAGCTTTATGTTAGACAACGATGAAGGTTCAGTCATATATACTGTGCATGTTCCGTTGGTGGCCAGTCACTCTGCCGTGTAGTTGCCTGTCTGCAGCGCTAGGCTTCCTAACCCGTTTATTGCTCGCTGTCAGACCGCTATAGGCAAAACACCTGTACCGTGTGTGATGATGCGATTATTCATAAGAGACTCTGCTGTGTCTGTTTGTCGTCGACGTTCGTTCCACATTTTGGCCTCAATCTCGGTGCATCGAAGACTTCTAACCAGTGTCATTGGCGAAAGCTAAGCAAAAACCAGAAACCGCATGTTTCAGACCACTGTACTCGCCAAAATTTCGTACTGTCCGAAACATGCGCGGTGACAGAAATTTCTGCTTCTAATCCAATTTTGGGAGCAGCAGCTTCTGTAAAACGCTGCCCCGAAATCGAACGGTGTTACAATAGCCGAGTCTTTGTTTTAACATTCTGTGTGTATAATACGCAAGACACTATCAAACAACACTCGTTTTCTCTACATGTATTTACAATATTTAAGTCATGATCATCTTAAACAAAAAAGAAAACCGATTTCAGCGTCCCACATCACACCACATCCAACATACATCTCGCACCGCGTCTACCCGCAATTTGACATGAGAGTTTACTACAGCGTCTTAACACGTGTCTGTCGGCAACCGTCACCACCTGCGCAGTTCCATCAAGCGTAACGATGTGTAGGCTATAGTGTATAGACCGTGAGATCTCGAGGGCCCTTAAAAAGATGCGACGCCGGACAGTAGTTGCATCTCCATCCATGTCCATAGTGTCCGACCGATCGTTCATCGCACACAACAAATGTGAAAATACAGAACGACGCAGAAGACGTGCAGTCAATTATCATCCTTTATTACGCCAGAGGCAGCACAAGATTAAATATACATTAAATATACAACCGGTTTTGTTATTTTGAGATCACACAAAAATGAGATCGTCTCAAAATTCTCATTTTATTACTAAGTTTCGCACAATAAGTTTTGCACAGCAGAGAAATAAAGATGACTTGATGTGATTTGATTTGATAGCTAAAAACGAATACCTGTTGACGGCCAATGCGGCGACCATATAACCTTCGTGTTTGTTACTGTTTATCAACTGCAGAATTAGTCTCAGGCGACGAAAGGCGAACTGCCTGAAACAGACACTCGACAGACGTAGACAATACACGTATCGTTGAGTGGAAAACAAAGCCCAGCTCGCGTGGAGGTAAGTCGGTCCTCGGCAGGTGAGGCATAAACCGGCGGACGGTAGGGTGATTGGCAGGTCGGGCAGGTGCGTGTTCTGCGTCACTCTTCCGCCGTTATCCGTATACCCAGTTCCACCAGCTTTATGCTGACGACGATATTGCAGATCATGCATGGACGTGCTGCGTCTGACGCCGCCGACGACGCGGTCGAGGTCGAGGTCTGCTCGCTGCTCGAATTACAGGTGGCCAGCGCCGCGTGCACCCGACTTCGGCCGCTGGCCTCTCGTTTTTCTTGTGAAAAAAAGAGAATAACGAGGTCAAGGGCAAAGGCCAAGAGGGCCGCTTAAACGCCACTGGTCCGATAACAAGTGGCCAAAATATTCTGATTTATGTGCAGAATACACAAAATCATTTGTTATGGACTCACTCCGGGGGCTCGGAGAACATCCGCAGGCCATCGATAGCTGGAGAACCCAATTGGAAAGGGAGAAGTGCATATAATGGAAGAAAGGGAAGGGGGAGCAAGGGAAGGGAGATGATATAAGAAGGGGGAGGCAGAATATGTGAGGGAAGAGCGGAAGGAAGGGCCGAGGGAAGGATTCCCCTACCCACGAACTTTTAGTCGTGTAGTTCGACCAAGCACTGTGGTCTGTCGATATCATTCTCGCGACGGGAGTTAGGTGCGGCCGACGGCAGGATAACATCATGATGTTGATGCTGCTTGACGCGAGGAGATGCTCTTCGACGTCTGACCAGCCGCATCAGCAGCAGCAGCAGCAACCGGCCAATCGTTAATCATATTATATGCAACAGTCTGTGTTTGTGCGCCGTTTATTCTGGAATCTGGACGCGATGCAGCAACGCGATCGTCCGAACCCGACGATGACTGGCAGCTCCGCCAACAATCTGTGATCGTCGCTATAGTCTCCTTCACCATATTATTATTATTATTATTATTATTATTATTTATTTATTTATTTATTTATTTATTTATTACACTAACTGGCATCGACATATACGGAAATACACTGTAGCACAATGCATCAAAATATACACATAAAACCTTTAAAACACATAAATTACACAAGACGCAGAGATAAAAATGCAATTAAAATATAATTTAATATACAATCGCAGACTCAGAATCCTGCTAAAGTGCGACCAGAATAAGTTATAGTTATAGTTTATTAGCTGTTATCAATCGTCTTTCTTCTGGGCGCTATAGCAAAAAAAGCGTAAATTAATCGTTTCAATTAACTTACAGTTGGATGAGTTACTTTTCGTGATTAGACTATTGTGAATTTACAAGGCTAGTATGATGTGTTATCGGTTCACGGGTGTTGGATGATGTTGGGATATTGATAATTTTGCTCCTTTGACAAAGACAGGCATAGAACACTTATATAGCACCATAAGCCGCAACTGCAGCCGCAGCGGCGTTTTGTGTCACAGACAGAGCGGGCGTACAGCCTATAGGTCGTTGGCTAAGTCCGCCCCCACGGACTTTGACCTGCAACAAAATAGCCACACGCAGCCCTAATCTGCCGTTTAATGGTCTCTACTCCCATAATCATGTAATTACATGCATTGCTAGTTGCTACTCATTCAGCGACCCCGGAGGGATGGAAGACTGAGTTTACCTGGTTGGTTGACCCATAGCGGACACTTTACCTACGAAGTGGTCACATGTTAACCATAGATCAGGCATAGATCAGGGAAAGTCAGCCAGCCAAAGACCGACGTCCTAACCACTGAGCCACGCCGCTAACCTGTAGGCCATATTTGTATCTTCAAAATTAGCTGTTCCATAATCACAACATATAATTCAGTGGGCCGAAAAGTGGGTTATTGAATGCTAAAAGCACGCGCCAATTTCGACGGCAGAAGTTCCAGGAGACCCACTCTAGGTAGCAAACACCCACACAACGCTCGATCCCCTGGCGTAACACCCTGGCATAAACCCCAGAGTTGTGAGACGGGACGAAGGGCAGCGGGGCTGGAAAAAGCCAGGGAAGCATGCACGGGAAGTCAGGGGGATTGTTCTCTCGCTCGATTTCGGGGGGTTAGACGCCTGTTGACGCCTCTGCTTGTCTGTGTTATCACTCCCCGTCAGTTGATTACGCAAGCCAGCCGCTGTGGCGTTGAAAGTTGCGGCGGCGGACGGGTGTTGGTGCAGCAGCTAACACCGCAGCCGGATCTGCGCCGAGGCTTAGTTGCTGTCGACGGAGAGATCCCGTCGACTGGATCATTCTACAGACGTGCCGGGTGTAGAGCTCTGTACGATGAGTGTTCTGCTGTGTAAATACGCGTCGCTGTCAAGTCGTCGTTGTTGCATTCACATCGTGACGACTGGACATTATACACGAACGAAACAATAGGTGAGACGTCATTTTCGACTAGATAGGTTTGCTGTCGTTTGTCGTCATCGATTTCGAGAAAACGGATGCACCAACTTAAAAAACGTAAAAAGTCACGACTAAAAATACTAAAAAATATATTGCTTAGAATGGGCCCTACGGATAGCAACTGCGTTCGACGATATGGCGCATGATTTCGATAAAAATAAAACCGAAAGTTTTGAGTCAGTTTGGTAGAGAGGACAGCATGATGCGTCTGTATATAAGTAAGTAAGTAAACTATTTTTTTTACACGGCGCAGTTAATAGAGTCCACAATGCGCCGTGGTCGGACTGTCCAAATAAAAATGTCTTCAGCGATCGCCTGAACCGGGAGTATGATAGTCTGCTTTCCGTAAGTCTGACGACGAACTGTTCCTAACTCTTGTGGCAGCGGCTGCGAAAATTCTGTCCTCGAAACAGCTGGATGTTCGGTGGACAGTCAGCGTCTTCGTGTCAGCGCAACGCAGTAGTCTTGCGCGAGCGTCGGTGACCAGCTGGCAATCATCGGCCAGGTATCCCGGGGCTAATATAATACTAATAATACTAATACCCAAGACGATATTTATAGTGCTGTCTATACGGCGCCAGCCGTACGCGAGAGTTCACGTATTTGGGTCATTTGGACGAAAGTCGGTCAGCGCCAGGTGGCCGCCAACTCGTTGGCCAGGGTGCAAACTTGATCTTTGGGTCCGCCTGTAGGCTGCTATGCCGAACATTCACACATTGTCATTTGTATTACTACTCAACCATAAGGTAAGATTTATCGTCCCTCGGGGGGTGGAAGGCTGAGTCGACCTAGGCACTACAGTCAAGTGCTGTGCAGCTAGTGCCCAAAGCTGCGTTTTTTTGTGAAAAACACAGAAACTTGTCCGCAACGCGGGTTCGATTCAGATTCTGGGACCTCTCGCGCCGCAGGCAAGCGTGCTACCAGTACCACTAGCCCACTGCAACTTGCTGTATGTGGTGAACGTCGTTCTCAACGTCTCACAACACGGGAGACTGCGCACGTTGAAGATCGTGATGTGCTGCGATGACGGCGAACGATCGTGTTGACAGGTCGCTCGTTGTTGCACAGCGCGGCCGTCCGTCAGTCGGTCGGCAGATGTCGAAGCTGCCCTGTATACGACGGTTCCAGTTCAGTTCAGTCAGGTTGGCCGCAGCTGTCGTGAACGGGGGCGCTCGGCGCGGCAGTGATAAGGTTGTCGAAAATCTGTCGACGGGTTAAAATGACGAACATCTGCGCGCGGGCGTATTGTGACGCTGGTCGGCGGCGACTGAAGTTTGACGCGCAACTTGTTCGCGGACGACGACTTCTATTTTTGGCGCCTTTCGGTTCGCAGGTACTCGCTTCGAGCGTATGCATCGTCTGGCCACAGCCGGTCTGGCCGTCGCGGTCGTCAGCAGCAAAAAAGTGCAGCACGTTTGCACCGATCGACGCTTATGCAGTCAGTCATCACACCTTGCCGCGCAACGAGCATCCTAAACTTCAGAGTGTGTCTCGGAACAAAAAAAACGGAAGAGTGATAATGACAGTCGAAAGTAGCGTATATAGGCCTACGTACATGTGCATAACCACTAACCAACCGGACACTAAATCTAATCCTAACCCTCACTCTAGCCCTACTACTAAACAACATGGGGTAGTAAGCATTCGTTTAAATATAATCACATGCTCTACGTATCCAGAGAAATTCGTGCGAGACGATGTTATTGCACCGTTTTTACTACTTTGCGTTGTCATTGTTACTCTCCCGGAAAGGGAACACACGCCAAATTGACTTAACTTGACTTATTGCCTTGGCGATGTCTCATCGACACGCATCAGCAGCTCTTCCACGGACTTCCTCCAGAAACGTCTGTCGTACGCCATGTGAGTAGCGGTTTGCAAGTCAACATTCATCATATGGCAGTCGTCTTTTATCACATCGATCCATCTTTTCTTTGGTCTCCCTCGACTCCTGTTGCCGTGGACACGACCGTGCATGACTATGCTGGGAAATCTGTTTTG
>Ga0056116_1000939_pt1 | contig 10708 bp, 8 predicted proteins | sample WorMetOlspDAHAB2_FD_67352 | JGI IMG/M metagenome (GOLD analysis project Ga0056116, IMG submission 67352) | Marine gutless worms symbiont microbial communities from Max Planck institute for Marine Microbiology, Germany - Olavius sp. DAHAB.2 ...
GTACATTGACACTTAGGCAATGTCATGCTGTGTAATATCACATTTTTTTATATTTGCGGTTTTTGATGTGTAATGGCGCCGTTAACTAGCGTATAAACTGCGGTTTTGTACATTAATATAATGTAACAATGCTGATCTTTGTAATTAAATTGTATAATACGGAAACTTGGACCATGAAAGAGGAGTGTAACAGGAAATTGCGTGTATTTGAAATATCAGTCACAACGGACAAACGAACAAACGGACACAACGGATTTGTCTAAGACATTCCATTACGTCTTTTTTTCCATTCGTCCGTTTGATACTCTGGGTGAACATTGAACACTATTGGAGTACACGAGAGTGACAAACAGGCGGACATGCGGCTAGCGAAAGAATATCCCGTATATTTCGCCCTTGGAAATCTGGCAACGCTAGCTGCAATTTGGACAAAGTGTAACAATGCCTAAAATAGGCCTGCTTTTAACAGAACAAACTATATAATTTGAACTCTAACTTGAAAATTTCTGTCCAACTTGTGACACAAAACCTTACCCTATACGATATATCAGAGGGGAATCAAATCCAAGTTAGGCAAGGCGCTATATTTTAATCCTATCAGTGCACACTATAATTGAAGTGTATCAGTCATTTGCGGCAATTTCAAACCAGCAGGTTACTATTTTTTATCTGAATATCCGTGGCGGATTCCAGCGGACAGAAGAGAATACGGCAGCGAATATGGCTGGCGGAGCCGTCTGAGTGGTCTCAAGTAAAGCGTGAGCGGAGCGGGAGTCTCATGAAGGAACTGAGCGGTGAGCGGTTATGTTGCAACTCACATGCTCTGATCTTAAGTCGCTGCTTCGTGTCGTCACGTCTTTTTGACGTCACAAAAGAGGCGTGGCGTTACTGGACAGCAACAGGTTCGCCAGGCTATATGCGTGTGTTGCTTCAGTGTTACCGCTCAGCAGAAAACCACCTGAACTGTCTTTGGGCAGACTAGGTGAGGGCATGTGCATACCTCCTGGGATTATTGTGCTTTTTATAGCTGCAGATGTAGATTAGACTAGAAACCAGGAGAGGTCTGTTCCCTCCACGCTATCATGTCAGTACTTGATCGTGGAGTACAAGGGGGTTTTTGAAGGCGGTGGGAAAATGTAGGCCCTACTGTGTACTGGCAATAATGCAGCAAACTCTGAAGTGCAATGCATTGCAAGAGAAAGACAGGATAAATGAAGATTATGCTTGGAAATAATGGACCTACCTGGGATCCTTGGTATATGTGTTGTCTCAGAAGATGGCTCTTGTGACTAGAATGTAGACAGAACAATCGGGTTGGCAGCATATAGGAATTGTACGGAGTCTTCAGAGATTGTCCAAAGCAAAAGCTATCAGCAGGTCAACGACGAGTGAAGTTATCTCTATCATATTTATAGTTGTTCCGATCCAGCAAACCCATTATAAAGTTTCATAAAGTTCCAGAACGCTCGCGGAAATGCTTGTTGTCAATTATTGTGCTCTACCGTTAGACCTGAGGTCACAATAGCAGTAAATTGCACAAAACAGAACAAGGCATCATGAAGCATTTTGTCAGCTGCTTAAGTCCATAAACTCTGAAACTGTTCAAACGGTAACTATGCTAAACTAGCCAGTCACGTTCACGTAAGGCGAATTCAAAGAGAGACTATACGGAAAGGCAGATCTAAGTAGTCTAAGGGCGTGTTCGATTTGACAAACCGAAACGTTAGCCAATTTTGCGACGCAGTGCCCAGCAGAACGTAAAATTCGTAAAGTTCCATGAAGTTCCATCGTTATTATAAAATACCGTAAAGTTCCGGAACCTTTTACCAATCGTAAAGTTCGTACAGTTCGTACTAAACAACTATGTTTAAATAGTAGCGAATCCCCGGTCTGTTTGCGTTTGCGTTCTATTTCTCGTTTAAAATTCTGCTATAATTGTTGAATTTTGAAGTCAAAAAGTGTTAGTTTCATCTTGAATCAAATCAAATCAAAACTGCAAGGCATTCTCCAAAACGTAACTGCCAACATTTTTGCCGCACGTGAACAGTAACTAAATATAAATAGAAATTAAACTTTAAACATGTAAGCCTATAGTGCATAGTGGTGTGGCGTGTTTTGGTTGTTTTTGCAGATATCTGTCACGATTATAAGCTGCGTTACTGGACCGATGTTAAGTCTGTTTATCATGGGCGGAATATCGAGACACGTTAACTGGATGGTCAGAGAACGTTGCATTGAATTCGCTGATATTGGCAATCAACGTAGTCTAAAACATGCGTACACAGAAAGCCGGCTACAATATAATTGTTACTATAATTATTGTTATTAAATATGCATTTGTTGAAATACACGCCACTCCCGAATAATAAGTAAATCGTGTTTTGTCGCATCGCATTAAAGCCTGCGAGATTATAATTTTGTAGTTCGTTGTAATAGCTCGGTTCAGCTACCTTCCATCAATAACATCACTAGGAACTTTATACCTAGGCTTTTGCACCATAACGTTTACTGACCTTCATTCACGTCCACCACGATCATCACATCATTGCACACTGCATTGCTATCTATATATCGTGATTCTGTTTCTTCTTTATAATAACGAACTTGCCAGTCTGATTGCTTTTTGCACATATTTCACATTTTGTATCATTGTCCATAGTTGCAGTCTCTGGCAACTATATATAAGCGAATGTTGATAGATTGAATATTGCTTGTCGTTTGTACATTATTTAGTTCCCGTGTTTTTCTGAATTCCTCTCGCATTCTCTGCTTGTTCAGTTGCGACAACGACTATGTAAAATAGAGTATGGGCGCCTATGATGATGACACAGTGCCACAGATTGTCGACTGTCGGCGACCGAGCTTTTCCGGTCTTTGCTGCCCGTGTATGGAACGAACTATCATGCCACGTCACGTCTGCACCGTTCCTACCAGTTTTCTGAAGTCTCCAGAAGACTCATCTGTTTAGCCGTTCCTTTCCCGACATTCTGCAGTGCCCGTGCAGTGGTTTTGTCTGTCGGACCCTTTAATCACTGCTGTTACTTACTTACTTACTTGCAGGGTGCGCTGGTCGGTAGCGTGAGTGGTATGCTGTTGGTGACATGGATCAATGTTGGACGAACAGTACACGACATCCAGTATCCATCGCTGCCGTTGACTTCTGTTGATCGGTGTCCTGGCAATGCAGCCAATTTCACGGAACCATGGCAGACGCCCAACGTCACCACAGACTGGACTACTCCAAGTCATTCTTACGACGTCAGACAGGTAGACTTATGCCATAGGTCTGCGTTCCAGTCTCATTGATATTATCGCATGTCGTCTATGCGTATGTCACATTCTAGCTTGATTCTACTATTATTTTCATTGTAAGATAGTGGTATCCAGTATTTAGTAGGTTTTTACCTACAGTATATATTTGCGCATCAGGTTTTTTTCTCTCCATGTAATTTCATGTTTTTTTTTGTTTTTAATTTCTGTCGAATTTCATGTTTTTATCTGTTATAATTGTTCTATTTGTGTCATGTTTGTGTACTGCTTCGTGATGAGTGTGTTAAGTTTACTGTATCTTATGCCATAGACTGCATAGCCCTTCAGCATAATAATTATTTTATTTAACAATGTTCCTGAGTGAATAACCTATTGTCGTTAGCAAACAACAGAAGGATATTTTGTGTGCGTTTAGATTTCGACGCACCATTTGAGTCTAGTGGAGTTCTATACCATCTCATACACGTGGATGACATTGCTCTCTGCCACAGTTTCCACCGTCATTGGATTCATTTTGTCATTCGTTCTCCGTACGTTAACAACCATTTCAATCGAATAGCTAATTCAGTCTCACTCTTAAATAAACCGTAAATAAAAAAGGTTGTTCGAATAGTTTTTTTGTGTAAAATTTCATTACCAACAGTGTCAGTGTCATATCTCACGAACTGCACGCTAAACCTGTAGTCTATTCAACTGTGTAAACATATTACGTGGAGGATTTTAAACACATTAGTCAACATCAGCTTATACAGTTTCGTAATAGCCTCTAATAATAGACTGATTATGAATGCGGGATTAGACATTCGTTCTAAATCTCAGTTCGAAATGCATTCCGCGAATCATCCAGTCCGCATGTCGTCCACGCCGCGATTGACTCACCGCGAATTGCACGTCGGTGTATCATCAGTTATCACCATCTTGCGACCTGAGGCAGGATTGGATGATACACGCAGCTGTTCTAGTGGTGGAGTATTTTTACTATGCACGGCACTTTGAATGTGTGCGGGTATATGAAGGTGATCGCAAAGCGGAAGCTGAAGTGGACAGTCGTCTGTTGATACCGTTTCGACAGTGTCTACGTTGGAACTGCGATGATCAGTCGTCATCAACTGATAAACATCGATCGAATCAATACGACGTTGTCGTAACATACGTTAATCAGGTATATTATATAGGCCTATATGGCATATTGTATTAACCATTTACGGTCATTTACACATTTCACACGTATTGATATTGCCGCACATGTCAATGGTGATGCAGTCTGTGTCCGACTGATCTGGATCGACTGAAAATGACTTTGGGCCAAATTGCAGAGTCGGATGTGGAAAACGCAGGACATGACAATGACGGACGACATTTACGGAAGCGAAAATGGCGGACTTGAAATATCGGACCACATTGCACGGATGAAACTACGGACACGAATATGGCAGAAAAAATTACGGAGGTGGAACACGATGTAGGCCTATAGGCCTACCTGAAAATAAAAACCATTTTGAGCCAGAATATGAAATAGATGAGTGATACTAAATATCGTTAATAAACAAAACTGTAGTTTTAGGCCAGTTTACGGCGACGTGACTCATCAAAAAAAGAAACACCATAAAAAAGGAGATACGCAGCGCTACATTGCATAAATGTCCATGCATTTTTATCATTTTGTAGGACAGAGACGTCGCCGTTAGCACGTGGCTTGAACTGTACCGCTCAGCTGTAATAAAATAATCACATAAAAAGTGTGAAATATGCGCGCAGCATCGCAAAATAAAGTATGTTTTTGCAATTGTCGTGTTAAATTTTAAAACATTTTGCAACCTGCCTTCGTGAGCATATGGGACTTGCCTCTGGGCCCCTCTTGAGATGGAAAACAGCCCGGATCCCAAATTTTAATCTGAGCGCGCTCCAATAGTCGTCATCGAATACACACCCCAAACAAAGTGTCTTCTAAAAGATTGTGTAATTCTTATTATCGAGTGCAACATTATCTTTACATAATGTGTGTGTGTGTGTGTGTGTTTATCAGGAGACGAAAATTTCTGACGACGAGAAGACTGCGTTAAACTCGCATGGATAATAGGCACAGTTTTGATCAACACATTTATACAAACTCTGCGGCTTAGTGCAAATTTCCTGTCTATAGCCGCGTTTATTTAATGCTGCCGATAGTTTTAAGTGAACACTGTGTCACCATTATCCTCCGTCTCGTCATCGTCACAGAAATTTCTGCTGCATCTGCTGTGTAGTGAATACACTGCAATTTTGTCATGAATGATAATGCGACCTGAAAATTTTATTTATTTACTGTAGACATCACACATATAAAAAGTAAACACTTGAGTTGCAATAAAATAATAATATCGCCAGAAAAAAAAACGAAAAACGTAAACAACACAAACAGCACTGACATTAAGCACCACAAAAACTCAAAAAAATTAACGTAGACCGATATTACACATACATACACAATTACACATGAACACATATCCATACAGACAACGTTGTTCATGGCAAAAATATGATAAATACAAAGAGCGAATACTGTCGTTTGATTGACAGCGAGTAAACCTCGTCTTTTCCATATTGTAAATCGAAGTGGAGTATCACCAGTATAGGCCAGGAGACGGACTAACAGTCGATGAACGTCACGACTGATTAATATTGTTGTAACTACGTTACAGTTTTTCACTGATTTCGACAGTCAGCATTTACATCACGTTTTGCTCACCGGAAGTCAATGTGAGCCTATACCAGGGAGTTTAAAAGTAGGGAGGCTGCACAAAGGCAAAAAAAAAACAAAATCTTATGTCTTGCCTTTTTAACAGTTTTGCAACGTTATTATCGTAAAAACATGCTAATTGTTTTACCTCCTTCCCCTCCCACGTGGCTGCTGTACGTCGCCCAACTACCGTTGCAGACCTGAGGGCGATATAGTTCCCATCAGTCTCGACCTTGTATTTGTCTTCACTTTCTTGTATCGGGGTGGATGACCGTTTGCTGGCTTACCATCGACCATCATCGAGATCTGCGTAACAGACTACGCCTTGTTAGACCCTCATTATGACGCAATCTGACTATAGGTTGCACACCAGTTTCGGAAGTCGCCGGCTGTCGACAACTACACTCAGCCAGTCGACAACACCTTACTGTGCCGCGTCACCGGCTGAACACATTCGGGCGCCGAGCCTCTACGGTCGCCGGTCCTACTTCATAGAACTCTACCAAATCGTCTCCGTGATCCAACGCCGAGTTCCGACAGTTTTCGAGGAAACTACTTAAAACGGAGCTATTTGCGACTTATTAAACACATTAAGCGCAGTAAAGTTAGGCTATTTCATGATTCTTCACTACATAAATTCACAATTGACATTGACATTGACGTGTAGGCCTAAGCTAAGTATGAAGCACTTTATAGGACAAAATATGTCGAAACGTAACACACTTAAACCAACGTATTGTCGTCAAGGCCACAGCTATCGAAACTCGTCTTCATTCTCGGTCACTGTATGCTAAATAATCTCGTCAGTCACTCAGTCATTAACACTATAGCAACTAAGCAGTCCACGTTATAGCCTATCGAGCACTGACCGGCTTAAACGTAGCATGGGGTCTGTATTAACGACGTGAGTGATGTTCCCAGGTCCAATCTTCAACACCTAGGTGTCTTTAACATCAAGGCTGTAACGCTGCTGTTTGATTTAGTATTTTTTATTAAAAACAAGTTTAACGACGAAGTGTATGTCATAGATCGAAACAAAAGAATGGTTGCCAAACGAAAATTTTAGGAAGGCTTTTGTAGTGTCAGGTTTTCAACACTCAACCTATCGCAATCTAGCTGACATTAGCGAACAACTGGCAGCTTATCACAACATCTGTTTTATCTTTCAGGGTTACATCTAGTGAGGGATGTAAGTAGACTTGGGACGCAAATCAATCTAACGCCGTCACTAGACCTATAGGAGCCTATACCTACAAACGACTGAGTGTGGAATTTCCCAGTCGATGTACATCGTATGCGCAAAACTTCGCGTAAGTTTTTTTTCACATATCCGCATTTACTTTTGTATTTGTTTGGAGCGCTGGCGAAAGATGTTTTGAATCTCGTGTAAGAACGCGTGCGCACTAATACACTACTAGCTGGGTGTTAGTTAACGGGAGAGTTAGCAAAGCTAATTGTAGTAGGTTATTTGGTCATGATACTCGAGAAAGCGGAGTACAGTTGGCATGGAGGCGTACTTAAGGAGTCATGAATGAATCACGACATCAAGTGGAAGGATGACATTAAAGAATGGATATGACGTTGATAATACAGTCAGCTGAAATAAATGTCATTATCGAGAAAGCTGAACACGAAAGACAATGGAATAATATTGTGGGCACCTGCGATCGCCAACCCTCATCAACGCGAAGACCTCGAACAACAACAACAACGAGTTTTGTTTGCACTAATTTTTTTCTATTTCACTGTTTTGGTACAACATGGCGGCATGTTATATGCTACGGCTATACTCACTTCACTGGCATAACTCCACTCCGTTTATTGAGAAAAGAACGAGTTCCGCTTATCGGTGGTGAGGTTGGCCCTGCTGAACTGACCTACGACGTATCTGTGTTGGCCTAATATGAGGTGTTCCACTCAACAGTGTTGGACGTTAAATTACGCATTGTTGTCAAGGAATAGTAACGAGGTTGGAAATGGCCTCATTCTCGGTGATTGTATGCTAAGTAGGGACTGAATATCGCTCGCCAGCTGTTAACGCATCGTCATATGCAGTGGCCGATTCAGCACTGATCGGTTCAAACGTCGAGGATGGATTCGGATCGAGGAATGCTGAAGTGGCCCGACTACGCGCTTCTGGCCGTGTTTCTCGTCACATCTGTCGGCATCGGCTTTTATCACTCGCTCACGGGTGGTCGCCAACGCACCACCGAAGAGTTTATCATGGCTAATCGTCGGCTTGGTGTCATACCGACCTCGCTGTCTCTGTTCGTCTCTTTTATGTCTGCAATCATGATGCTTGGTACGACTACAGAGATGTACTTGTACGGCATCCAGTACCTGATCTGGGTGCCAATTGGCTTCACACTTTCCTATTTGGTTACGGAAAGGTTTGTGATTCCGTGGCTGTATCCGCTGAAACTCGTCAGCATTAACGATGTGAGTGACGTTCACTGTTCATCGTCTCTTTATTATTAAGATTTTGCCCGCAATGTGCATGCCGTTGGTTTTTGTAACTTCCATAAAAAAGTTGAACGACGTCGTTTAACGTCTTTCACCGAAATAACCTGACGAACGATTGTGCTCATTTTACCACAGTCGTCATTGTAATGTGCTCCTGTATTTCGACTACACAATGTGCTAAAATCTGACTGTTTGTGTGCAGTATTTAGAACGTCGTTATGCGTCAAAAACTATCCGGGTTATTGGTTCAGTATTGAGTATAACAAATGCGGTACGTACACGTTCACGTCTGCAAGGTGCAACTTTGATAAAGTTTCAATTAAAAACTTTCAGATTTGATGCATGTTATTGAAAGTCAAAAGCATTTCCGGCTAATAATTACACTACAAAATAATTCTGATAATAGCAACGTCTAGTATGCCTGTATATGAGGGCCTATTATAACACAGCTATTGCGTAACACGACCGCAAGCGAATAATATTATAATTTGGGCCATGAGGTCATGAATCGAATATTTAACACAAAGTGATAATATGCATGTTCGACACTTTTGTTTGAGAAAAATGTGATCCTTTTGGTATACGCTTTAATACGATTTTATCCGATTTATTGACGATTCGGTAGGTCTAGTCCTTGGTTTACTTTTTGGTCCATCGTGTATCGTGTTCAAATGCGCAGATTTGCTACATGGGCGTCGCAATGTATGCACCGTCGGTCGCATTAGAAGCAGGTATGTTGCTGTAAGTCTGTTCACAAATTGAAATAATAAAGCGTGTCTTGCTGCATGACCTCAATTGTCTGCTTAGATCACTCATGTTAAAGTCGCACAAGAATCTTGTGTGTGTGGTAATAATGATGATGAAAGATTTGAATAGCGTCATCTAGTCAATGCAGATCGCGCGCTGTTGCGTGGTTTTCGAGATGTTGTACGTACGGTATAAAAATAGAATTTATTTTGTGCAAACAGAACATTGCAACTGTTTGATGCTTTCCCACTTTTGTTTTTTTTCACTTTATTAACGATTACCAGATGAATGACATTTAGCCTAACTATGGTTAAGAAATAACTAACTCACTGTTTTCTTTAGGTCGTTGACGACGTTGACTTCCTGGCAATGTGTTATCGTTGTCACTGTTGTCGTTGCAGTGACAAACATGTCGATTTTCGTCTCAATTCCGCTAATGGCGTTTATATCCGTCACATATACCGCGCTGGTAACTACTGCGTGTAACTATATTTCACTGTTTTATATGACACAGTGTGTCTTTTCAAAATTAATAAATCGGAAATCGAATCGTTTGTGTAGTTGCAACCCAAGCGCCGGCATTAACTTTTAATCGTGTTGTATACAGTTTGCCGTTGAGAAAAAAAACAAATAAATACAGGGTGGCCCAAAAAGTAAGCCACTATCACGAAACATCATTAACTCGTATTAAAACCAGCCATTAAGGCAAGATTTTTAATCAATTTCGACTACAAAATAAGCAAAAAACGATAAGTATGTATTAAATATTCCATGTGTGCTCTTATTAGTGACGTCATCACTGGCTGTGTTTGAAGCTGTGATACGGGTAAAATCAACGCCCCTGATAAAATCATGTTTGAGAGGCAGAAAAAGGAGATATATGGAAATAAAAAGAAATATTTACATAAATTTCCATCTAAAAGATCGTTTAGACATAGAATTCACAGCTTGCTAAAGTGAGCTGATGCCAGAGGAAGCGCTGACATCATCTACCGTATCTCACACATATCGCTAGTTTGCGGGTCATGCATAGTTATCTAATACCAACCAATAATATTATAGCGCTTGATTCATACTTTATTTGACGATAAATCTAATCTTACTGACATGTTTTAATACGATTTAATACAATTTTTGGTCATTTGGTAGTGGCTTACTTTTTTGGCCACCCTGTATGTCCTTGGTAGCAGTGACAGTAAGACAAGACTGGTTGAATAAAAAGGAGAAAAAAACGTCTGCAGTATCTCAGTTGGTATGACGCGATGTATTTCATTCTAAGTCAGTATATACACTTTAGTGATTTTGCGGAGTTCACTTAATAGCAGCTATAGAATAGACAGAGTGTACAGCGTGGCCCAAAGGTAGGCCACTATCACTAATCATCTTTAAATCGTATTAAAACCGGCCATTATGACTAGATTTTTCACCAATTTCGTCTAGAAAATGACTGCAAAAATATAATAAGTCTGTATTAAATATTCTATGTGTGATCTAATTTGTGGCGTCATC
>Ga0056116_1000940_pt1 | contig 10699 bp, 4 predicted proteins | sample WorMetOlspDAHAB2_FD_67352 | JGI IMG/M metagenome (GOLD analysis project Ga0056116, IMG submission 67352) | Marine gutless worms symbiont microbial communities from Max Planck institute for Marine Microbiology, Germany - Olavius sp. DAHAB.2 ...
AGCATAAAAACGACTAAACTTGTACAGGCGAGCACTATAGCTTGTTCGTCGTCCGCCATGTTGGAACAGCACGGCTCGACACGCTCGTCTCGACTCGCTCGACAAAGTCGAACGTGTCGAGTCGAGCCAAGTGGAATTTGGGCCTAAACCAGTGCGGCTTTAGGTTTTTGGGTTTATTGTGTTGTTCTACAGAGTCCTGTATATTTCCTGTGTTTTGACCTTTACTTTATCACATTGTTGTTTCCCAAAAGTGTACTAATTTTGTAGAACGTTTTCACTAATATCAACTTTTTAACCAAAACTACAACTAATATCAACTTTTAACCTAAACTACAGTTTCTCAAAGCACGAAGTGGCCTAATTGTGCTGAAAGTGCCGTTAAATACCCGCCAATGAACAAATGTGTTTACACGCTGGATCGGGATTGTGTCTAATTTTAGGGTGATTTTGAGATGGACGACCTTCAGGCTGCTAACAACAGCGAGTCAGTGCCGATGATGTCTGAGCCGATCACTCAGCAGCCAGGCCGAGACTCCAATGGCAGCCAGCCGATCGTGCTGCAGCCAAAATCTAGTAATCATAGTCCCAGTAAAGAGACGGATGATGCAGCTGGAGCTGTTTGACCACTTTTTCACAATTTTGCATTATTTTCCCGAATGGTCTTACTTTGTGAAGTGAATAACTCGATTTTTGGCTGCTGTTTTTCTTGCAGAAACTGAAAGCAGTACCTGACTGCATTATATACAGCAGGTTTATATTTATGCTGTTAAGGAATTATTGCGGCATTCTTGCCTGGTTAAAATGCATGCAGTTGTACCATGCTTTTGTTTAATATTTGTGAATGTAGTGGCATACCCAATGTTTTTTAGGTTGCCATAATTTGTACAAAATTTTGGGCATATGTTTGAAAATGTTATCGTTTAAATCATAATATAAATCAGGCCCGTAAGCTTCATATCTGTTGCATCATTAGGCTCGTGTTCGTTGACAACGGATACTAGTTAAAATACAGGTGCATAACCATTAACCAACCAAACCCTAACTTTAATGCTTTCAGTTCGTATTACTAAGTGCCGAAGTAACTGTAGGCGCATGTCCTACGTATCCGAGATGTATGTACGAGAGTGTTATTGCACCATTTTTCTAGGATCCGTTGTCAATGTCCTGTTCCCACATCAGTATTTTGTACAATGATGTATTTAAGATTATCACAGTATACAACTTGGAGGGTTGGTTATGCTCAATACTGTTGGAAGCTTGTGTACACATTGTCATGCACTTGGTGGATCAGTTTCGATAGAGTGTACACTTGACATCCACCAACTCAGTCAGACATGGACTCGCCTTTTAAAGCTTTCTTGAGATATAACTGATGTTAGCGTTTAGGCTAAGTAGACAGTCTAAACATTAACCAATCAGTGTCACAATTACACTTCAAAGTTGTAAAATTTACAACAATAGTTGTAAAATTATGCATTAAAGAGTTGGAAAATAGTTGGAAAGTGGGAGTCAGTGTTATGTGCATACAGTGAATGCGTCTGCTGTATGCTGTGCCTAAGGCTTAAATGTCACAATAATCAACTTGAACGTAGCTTATGATTGCCATGTTGGCATTGTAGAGCCAGTATAAACCGTTTACAAGTGTCTGTAGATGATTTTTTTGTCACATGTAAACGTGAAACCCCGGTTCATCTGATAAGAAAAGCCGTAATGTGTATTTAGCATATTTTAGGTTGGGAAACCAGAGATTTATCAGATGGTAGCTTTTGGGATTTCTAGAACAAACACAAATAAATGACTCATGTAGTTAAGTAAATAAGCTTGTAAATAGTAAATTTATATAGTGCATAGTTACAATACCTCTAATGCACTCGATATGCTGTGCCTAATAGTGTTCAGGAAAGAATGTCTTTAACTGACGCCCAAAACTATTGAGTGTAAGGGCTGGATCATTTGCTATTGAGCTCCAGTGTAGACCCTATTAATCTAGCATGCAATACACGTAGGCCAAATGACTGTGGTTAGCTTTACTTAATAACAACAGTATGCTAGCAGTTCTCATGAGCTCATTCACACACATGCGAGTTAAATATCAAGATACTGCACATGCGAAAAAATGATCACCCATTCCAATGCTAATCAGGCTTTATCCGCCCGTTGCTGTTACCACACTCTGCCAGTAAATATAGACTTCATTTCGTTGAAGTGTGCACTGTGCAAGCAATCAATTACTGTATAATATTTGTATTTTTTGCAGTGCCAAAATGTAGTTGGACTAGCAACAGTATATATCTTGCTGTTATGCTGTTAAGTCGAATATTTAACAGTCTTACTAGAAATTTATTGTGTTAATGTTGTTGATTAGAGTTTTTCACATGACGTTTAGCTGGCATCAGATTTTATCGGTTATTATAATGTTTCATCATAAAACAGTGAATGCAACAAATGATGTTGGGTGCCAGGTGATCATCTGTAACTGTGGAGGATTGCCCATTTTCAGTTTTTTTTGTAATATGTATTAACTGGATATTCTGTCTCAACTGCGCAGCGTAACTTCGTGTCTCAATTGTCTAATGGAAGAAGCAAGTGCTGCACCTTTTATGTCACCCACACCCTGCCTCTTGAGAGCTACCTGTTGTTAAGGTCTGCCCACCTGAAAATGTGATGTTTTATGATGTGTGGTGGGGGGCAGCTTTGCCGAGATGCTGTGCCTGACGCTGCCATGTCTGTGTCTGGCTGACGGACTTTTTCTGACCTGCGCCCGATCTATGGTAGACAGGTGACTACTTTGTGGGTAAACTATCCACTGTGGGTAAGCCAACTCAGCCTTTCATCCCTTCAGGGTCGTTAAATGAATAATAATTCATGTAGTCACGTGGATTACGGGGGTGGAGACCATTAAACTGCAGACTAGGGCTACATATGGCTGCAGGCTAGAGTCCGTGAGTGCGGGTTTAGGCTGTGGCTTAGGTTGTACGCCTGCTCTGTCTGTAAAGCGCAGCGCCGCTACAGCTGCCATGTGCAGCTTGGGTGCTATATAAGTGCTATTCCTTTTCCTTTAGTGACTTATGAGTGAAAATGGCTTCAAGCCTGGTTATTTAGGGTTGTCAATAAGGCTGCTCCTTGTCTCATTCTCATTGTTTTCTTCTCGTGAATGGAATCGTCCAATATCTGAATAAATAACAGAGTTTGCATTTTAGCAGTAACTAGTATAATATTTCAGATAATTATGAAAGTGTGGACAATGTTGCTATAAATTGGGGGGCTAAATACAATATCGGTTTTACACGTGATGCATCTTTACTCTCACTTCTACTGGCTGTATCGCCTGATTTGTCCTCCACCACAGCAACTTGGTTTTGTGCGTTCTTGTATAAGCCAGGGGTCTGATTTGCATATAGTATTTGGAGGAAGTTCAAACTTAAGATAAACTTGGGAAAATCCAAAGATTATTTGAAAATCGGGCCCCAGACCTTTTACGTTTCTATGGTGATAGGATTAGTTATTAAGCATTTGCTCACAACGTTAGCTAAATGCTGCGCATAGTTATGATGTAGCCTTATGTGCAGTAGCTCTGAAATCGGACCCTTATAGTTTTCTGTCATTATTTGAAGTCAAAATTGTTCTGATTTTTTCTAAAGTTTTTGAACGTTTCGAATTTCAGATGTCCTCTGTATTTTTGCAGTTGTGCAGTTTTTAGTCGAATTTTCATTGATCATTGCGTACACATTAGTGATCATACTTGCTGAAAACGTGTTGTGTTGTATCACTCTATGTTTAACTTAATCGAAAATGTTATAATTAAACACGTTGAGTGTGTTCACCGTTCTTGTAGTGTTTGCACTTACTTGCATTTATTAAACGTGTGGAAATTCTGAACATTGGCTGCTGATTAGGTTATGCCACAGCCAGCCTTTGTTATGCGGCTTGAAGCTGCTTAATTGATGTATCTGTACAAGACTGTGAAAACCTTTAAGACGATATTTGGACAGTAGCCTTTTGAGTCCGGTTTTTCCGTCACTGTGTACTCTGCGTGCGTGCGTGTGTGTTCAATGTCAGTTTTGCCAGGGGTATATAGACACCGGGATATATACCCTTCTCCCAAACCCGAGTTACATAAGTTCCGTAACATTGTACCGAATGCACTTAACAACTGTTAACTAACTGTTAACTATCTGTAATCTGCCATGTTAACCAAGACTTTATACCCCCAAACCAAATTTCTGGCTACACCCCTGCCAGATACGCTTAACCTTTCGGTTGTAGCGACTGTCCGTCCATGTCGCGGTTAAGGCAGGAGTGTACATGTAGACCATAAGACCGCGATATCACTTTTGACTTGATGAAGCCAGGTGATACAAGGCCGACCACGGCGCTAAACTTTCCGCTCCTGCATTCACTACTGATAACGAGAATTCGCTTCAAGTAGGCCTAGACTGTTTTTTTTTCAGTTTGTTAATATTTACAGATTCTCGTGGTTTATTATCAGTGTATTGCGGCGGAGAGAAGCCCAATCTGTTTAGCTGTTTTAATCACATAAGCTGCCGCTATAGTAATATAATGGCTTGCTTACAGCTAATGCTATTAAAAGATGATATGTCGCTTGTCAGCAATGAACTTTTAAAGCCATTCTGGCTGCTCTGGCATACGGTTGTACAGCTGTGTCTTGAAGGTTCAGTTTTTGCTATCGGTTGTCAGTGCAAGTTTGGGTGTTGTACAAACTTACTGGCGTAAGGCTCGCGCCGTCACTTTGCATCGTGCGTCTGTCACTTTCTGTCACGTAGACCTATTGATTTTTTCACTTATCGTTTGTGCGACCCACCATAGTTGAATGCCAGACTATACCCATCTACGCTGTCGGTTTAAATACTAAATGTATGCCAACATAGCCTACTCTGATTGACTAACATCGCTAAACTGAAGGACTATTCAGAACAGGGTCTCGCACTCACGCTAAACCGATATGTTGGAAATAAGGTGAAATTTTGCCGATAATAGGCCTAATATTACAATTATAATAGTACGCACTGTTGTTGACTATCAAAGGGCGCCGTTTTATAAAGCCAAGTGACATTTACATAATTTCAGCTGTTGGGTATGGAAAACTCTGTAATTCATTACCATCTATGGGCAATAATGTGCCTAATAATATTCGTGGCAAACTATCTGGTTTGCTTGTTCTGTTTTAAAATATTGCTCTATAGGCTATAAATAAATAGTAGGTCTACTGGTATGGTTGATTGGTTGAGATTTAACTCACTTTCAGGACATTGAGGCTATACATCATGCCTTATAGGCCTACATGGACTAGTGCATACATAAAAATTATATATGGGCCTGCGGTACCCAGCGACATTGACGTAAATCATCTATAGGCCTAACTACAGGGTGGCCCAAAAAAGTAAGCCACTACCAAATTATCAAAAAAAATGTGTTGAATCGTATTAAATTCTGCCAATCAAATTAGATTTCTTCGTCAAATTAAAGAAATGATTAAGCACTATAATATTAATCCGCCGGTATTAAATATTTTCTGCGCTACCTACTTTTTGACGTCAATAACCACGCCTGACCTTAAAAGTAGCGATATGCTTCACGGGCAAATGATGTCAGCGCTTCCTCTAGCATCAGCTCGACTTAGCAAGATATTCCATTCGTAAACTATCTGTTAGATGTAGATTTATGAAAAAAATTCTTTGATTTCAATATTTTCTCTTTTCTGCCTTTCAGTCATGATTTTGTCGTATATATTGATGTTACCCATTTCGTAGCTTCAAACGCAGCAACTGATGACGTCACAAATTAGTCACAAACATAACTTATGTTGTGCTCGTTATGTACTCAAAATTGATGAGATATGTAGCCGCACTGGCGGTTTTTAATACGATTTAAAGATGATTCTTGATAGTGGCTTACTTTTTGGGGCCACCCTGTATAACCAGCGTTCATTGTATTATGTATATGTTTGACATGAGTAACCCGGAGACCAAAGACGACCGATATGTCAAGTGTCAAAGTTTGATTTTATCCGAAAAAGTCGCATTTCTCACAAACTGACAATCGGGGCAACAAGCACATCCTAAGATTGAATAAAGTGTCCATATTGTTGTCTACATCACCATGTCACGACGGAAGGTACAACAGTCAACGCAACAAGCTGTGAAAACGGGAAACAACATCGTATAGCAAACGTAACTGCAGAACAGTGGCGTCATTTCAGTAATTCGTTGGGGGGGGGGAGTTCTCAACCTCCTCCCCGCCGCTTCCTATTCCTCTCCTTCCCTCCTCTCTTCCCCTTCCCTCCCCTCTTTCCCTTAAAAGAAGGACCCCTGAAATCCAGCTAGGGGACCTGGGGGAGCGCTGTAAGCTCCTCCAGCGGATCTGGGCGGAGCCCCAGCCGAAATCGAATTTGGTGCATTTCAGACTAAAAATGTGACATTTGGTGGCAACAATTTTTAATGATTTTCCTGAGAATCAACTGACCAAATCTCGTGCAGTTTACACAGTAAATGCCAGTCGGGGACGAAAATGTTGTCCTTATTCTTTTACGCAGGACTCAATTAGAGTGACGATCACAGAAGGACGGACTGAATTTACGTCTTTTCACTGCCACACGCTAATTTGTTAAACCGAAAAGCGGCTGCGTTACATTTCAAGCGTGTTTACACTGTCTGTTTACAATATGCAATTACGAAATATTGGCAAAAAGCATAGTTTGCCCTACCAATCCAACAGTAATGCATTGTTCTTTCAGCGGTACACTGTTTAACGTTTAATCAAGGTACAATTTACAGGGGAAAATTGTTATCAAAAATTCTTGGGGATCCTTAGACCCCCAACCTCCAAAATGACGCCCCTGCTGCAGAACACGGCTGCCTCGTTGGACATAGTGTATGTACATTTATAGGAAAGTCGAGAACCATCACGGGCCTCAGAGCAGCAACCAGTACACCCTTTCATGCAACGAACAGTGGTAAGTTTTAAGAGCTGCTTAAAGTGAAGTAATACTTAGTCAGGTGGCGACTTCAGTGACGTTCACGAAACATTTACTGGCGCTAGATGATCCATTTATTTTTCCCTCTCTTTGGCGGACCCAAACACCCGGGCCGAGGCGTTTGTCCCGCTGCCATCTCTAGCCTACCGAAAATGAATGATGCACCTATTATTGCCGTCTAGTAGGCCTATACATATAGTTACACATCTAGGATGTACAACTATTTTTGTGATGAAATAAACGGGTTAATTATTTTACAGATGCCTACAAATTACAATCAGAATGAAACATGCTCTCAGTTAGTTTGTATGATTTGCGATCGATCGGTGAAGCTGCGTTTACAATCTTGTCTCGAAAGGAAACTCGGTGAACTACAGTATATATACAGGGACTGTTCAGCATATTAACGGCTAAAATGGAATATTTCAGTGGTTTTCGCTGCGTCTTCCCACAGAAGGAAAGGAGCAGAGTCTGGGTCAACTTCTACAGAATTATGACTCCGACTCCGAATAGGCCTACCCCACCTGCAATCACAGGCTGCGGTCAGTATAAGCGGAGTGGATCTCGTGGTGTGGTAATACGGTATGCATATTCTTACTATTAAACAATAACACCGTTCAGCTGGCCTTTCTCTAGTCATGTTGCTGCGCCTTATAAATAGTCGTTTTTTTCCGCCTCTGAAATGACCTATATTGTGTCGGGTGGAGCGTAAAACTCATCACTCGTTGTCTGTTATTAGAAGCTGTGTGCAATTGAAGGTCCTAACACGTTCGATGACCAGAGGCCGACCGGAAATGTTCAATGGGGCGAACTGGCGGCAATGAGACGAGGAAAGGACTGCGCAGTATGGAATGAAAAGAGGTGAGAATGGGGATGGAAAGAGATAGGGACCGCGAAGGCGGTTCCAGAGAAGGGATCACCGACCGTCTGTGAACACATCGTGGAGTAGGTGTAAACCTTGGCTTATTTTGACACAATCAATAAATAAACTGACACCAACTTTCAAGGGAAAATAAAATTACTAATCAATTACGTTTTTGTTAAGTTTGGTATTCGCGGGCGGCGTATAGGCCTATGCTACTGATGATTGTCACGTAGCTCGAGCGTACATAATTCGCACGACCTCAACAATGACCCTTCGCCGAGAGCGTTTTTACCTTATCGATTGACGCCTTTTGACGGCAAATTCGCTCTAAAGTTGATATGATATTACGGATAAACCACAGGGTGGTCCAAAAAGTAAGCCCACACCGAATTATCAAAAAAATGAATTAAATTTTAATCACATCTGACAGGAGCGATGGCAGACTTTAATAGAATATGATACGATTTATTGAATTTGGTATAAGGGATTACTGTTTTGGTCCACCCTGTACACTGTGCACAAATGAGCCGTACACGTCGAAGATGCGATGCCGCCGACAACGATCAAACACATCATTCGTCGGCTTGATGATGATTCGCACCATGGCATGCAGCCCTGTCAATATAGGCGTATATCCATACAGGATGGACGGACCCCTTGAGAAATTTGATCAGAAGGGTCTGCGGGTGTCCGTGTCCGTTCCAAAGACCCTCTGACTCCCTTGCCAAAACAAGTCTTGTATAATGAATAAAGGAGAATATATATTTTTTTAGTTGAAGGGAGGTCCGAAACTAACTCCGTGTTAAATAACTCAAACAAGTTGTGGCACAGTTGGGATCGATTGGTGGAAAATGAGGAGACCTCAGAAAAAGTAGGTAAAGGACAACACGCAAGGGAAGGACATGGGATGGACTGCAGGGGGTGTAAGGAGGGGGGCGCGAAAAGATTTCGTTGGGAAAAGGGACGGGTCCCCAATTTTAGAATATGAATATGCTGAGAATTGACGATTTGCTTCATAGCGCGGCAGGTGTATGAGTGCGGACGGCTGATTAACAATAGTCGGTTTCGACCTTTTGAACGTTTTCACTTCTTTTCAACTGTGTTCATCAGGCCAACTTACAGAAGTCACTTTGGATTTTTGTTCAGTTAATTTGTGGCATTTTCTGACGGCAGTTCAAAATCTCTTGGCACGCCGGATGCAGCAGGAGCGCGACGTAGCCCGGTGTCCAGGGCCGAATTAAGGTGGGTGCTATTGATGCTGCAGCATTAGGCCCATTCTTAAAATAGGCCACAATGAAATAAACACAAATTTTCTAAAAGCTGCAGTGCATAGTTCTCCTTGCTTTGGAGTTTGGACCTAGATTAAAGTCGAAATTTTTTTTACAATAAAGGATTATAAAGTTTATAAAACACAAGCGCAGTAGCAAGTTAAAGTATGCATAAGCTAAGCTGTCTACGTTGATCTGGTTTAACCTTTTCTGTACTAATCAGAAGATACGCTTTTCGGATATTGCCATTGACTGTTGATGTTATGTTACATAGCTTGATGTTAACCTCGAATTGTTTTGTTACGATAATACCTGGTTATTATTACTCTGCGCATGTACACCGAGTGTCGAATGCATTCACCAATGCTGAGAAAAAGTAGGCCATTTGTGGGTTGCAGCATTAGGCCCAATTTGCTCTTAATGCGGCCCTGCCAGTGTCACGCCCACTGCGGTTCGAATCGTCAACAATGTTTCGAAGTCACGGTACGAATCACCAGTCGTCAATTCGACAATCAACGCTGTTGGCGCTCGCACGCGGGGCCGTTGGAATACGTCACGGCGGCCACTTGATCTCCGGGGCGCTGCACCATCTCGAGACTGGTCTGGTAGAGTCCAGCGTCGGCGGCCGTCGTCGTGCCGTAAGTCGAATCCGGAAGCGCCGCCTTGCTGTCCACGGCGGCCGCATTACCGTCGACCGCCTGGTCGTCGTCGTCGTCGTCAGCCGGTTCTGCCCAAGACTGCTTCTCGCCCGACGCAAAGATGGCGTAGAACGTGACGCCGAGGAAGTGAATGATGCTCGCGATCAGATACACCGTTTCCCATTCGGTGATTGTCTGCACGCATAACGTTCCGAATTTTACCATAATAATAATAATAATAATATTAATAATAATAATAATGTTTGGAGACCTCCCTGAGGTCCTCCCTTCCAAGCAACCTTTCTGGGACCGTCCTGGCGTGCTGGCAGAGAAGGCTTTGGTGGAGTCGTCATTCAACTCGTCATATAGCCGGGCCTCGTTATTGGCTGCTTGTGCAGAACATAGCGGTGACTGGCTATTTGCCCTTCCACTCGCCTCGTGTGGGCTTCATTTAGATGACGAGGCAGTGCGAGTAGCGGTCTGCCTGAGGCTAGGACTGGACGTCTGCTCTAGTCATGAATGTCACTGCGGTTCAGCTGTCGACGTCAGAGGAATTCACAGCTTCATCTGCAAGAAGGCACCGGGCAAGATAATGAGGCACCAGACTTTGAATGACTTGATGATCGCCCGCAGCTTCTCGGCAGCCGACGTACCAGTCACCGAAGAACCATCGGGGTGACTCCTTTCCGACGGGAAGCGCCCTGACGGTCTTTCACTGGTCCCATGGCAAAGTGGCAAAGCTCTCTGTTGGGATGTGACTATCATCTGTCCTTTGGCGGACTCATACATCGCAGATGCTGCCCGTGAACCAGGGTCGGTAGCCGAACTTGCTGCATCCCGCAAGGAAGCCAAATACGCCGTTCTTGATGGGCGTTACATGTTCGTGCCAATAGCCTTTGAGAATCTTGGTGTTCCGAATGCGTCAGCCAAGCTT
>Ga0056116_1000941_pt1 | contig 10698 bp, 9 predicted proteins | sample WorMetOlspDAHAB2_FD_67352 | JGI IMG/M metagenome (GOLD analysis project Ga0056116, IMG submission 67352) | Marine gutless worms symbiont microbial communities from Max Planck institute for Marine Microbiology, Germany - Olavius sp. DAHAB.2 ...
TAATACTACACTGTGCGCCATAAAAATTGCACCCTTCTTATTAATTTTTAACGAAAAATACTAAAAAGGTTATTTTAATTCTCAGGATTCTTTACAGTGTCAAATTCAATCAAAAATTTCAAAATCGTTTAATGAAAGGCAGTCAAAACTTACAAAAGGACTCGTAAAAAGTCACGACTCGTATAGTTTTAAAATTAACAATAAATTGTTGACAGTTGTGAAGAAATACATACTTTGAACACGTGTTCAAATAAGTTATTGTAAAAAAGGGCAAAATTTTTATGTTTCACCCTGTACGTCTACACATCACAGTCCAACCAGTAATAAAATTAGGTAATTGACAGTTAATTAGGCGCTAACTAACTGACCCAAGAACATCATATCAAACTGGTTTATGAAAATTTAATCCACAAAAATAAAATCTTCTCAGCTGGAAAATGCACTTGCACACACATATATATGAAAGTTTACAGTTAACGGCACAAAGTTGTGAAGTTTCACCCTGGCATGCATCGGACAAAATAACTGCAGCAAATCTTCAGTGCAGGAATAACAATAAAACCAGTCCGTCAATATAATAACATAATCTGAATGCTTCAGTCGGACGAACAAGAGAACGAGAAAAGTAATCTACAGAAATCTCTTAACTAAATCCTAAGTATGTTGCAGCTACATGATGTTAAACCGAATCTCGGCATACTGCCACACAATTCAAGTCATTAGCGGTAGAGATGGTACTAGAAGCTACAAAATTAGCTCGATGCTGTTCAATGCATCAGTGCTGCCGGATGATTGCAGATCATGCAATACGCAGGCCAGCCATTGACGATTCCAGTGACTGCAAACCATTCAGCATGCAATCGACATTTAGTGTATTTCAACATCCAATTACAATTTACAAAGCAACTTATACAGTACTTCAAACCGAACGCAAATTTATTTTAATGTAACGCAAATGGCTCTTTAAAATATCAGAACAGAATGACAATAATAATGAAAAGAATTAGTTACAGCTAGCACACAGCTGAACAACAACATTTCATACTAAATAATACTCTTAAAAATTATTTAAGGGACAGAAGAGTATATGTATTATATACATCTCGGCCATAATACTACTGTAAAGTTAAAGCTTATAAAGATAAATGTGGATAAGGTATCTATCTAACGAAGCAGAGGCTTTGCGACTGTCAGTTCCACTGTTGTCAGATTTTGATGATAGAACATAATATATGAGCAAAATTAAACAGACAATATGAAAATCAAAATTTGTCCACAGTTTTGCAAATAATACTGTAGAATTATCAGAATGCTTCAAAAAAGTGCAACACACCATGGACACCATAATAATGATAACCACAGTGCTGCAGACGAGTGTAATGCTGGATTTTGTGCTTATAGCGACCAGTAAAATTAGCCGCCGGTAATATTATCTGATACAGTGGCATAAATCCCGCGGGGGACAGGGGGGACGTCCCCCCAAATGTCGGACGGGGAGGGGACGGTAATGCATCATGTCCCCCCCAAATATGGCGGAGACTTCGTTGCATAAACGACAAAGAATTCGTCTCTGTTTACTTAATTACGTAATCGTTTTGTTTTTGTCTAATTATAAGTTGTCTTCAACTGTGTCAGATGTTTTATAGTGGCCAATTATGTGAATTATACTTTCAAATTTTGGACCACAAGCAGAGTCGTAGTCCCCCCCCCAAATTTCCCATCAGATTTACGCCACTGATCTGATAGATTATCCATGGCTATGCTCGCAAAGTTCCAAAAATGTTTCATCCATCGTTTCTCAGCGTAACGCTACCTAGAAGCCGCGCAGCGACTTCGGCACATAGTACAATCTGCAAAATTCAGCGTCTTACCTTGACGTCCCAAACAACAAGTTGTCCGTCAATACCACTTGTTGAGAACTTCGCACATTTTGACTTAGTTCCCGAGTGGAGACAGACCTGACTGTATACGTACACCACACATGTTTCTGTTAATAATTTACTAAAGTTTGGTTGCAAAGTAATGGGAATCGACATGGGGTAATTTCTAATAAACACCATAAATACTCCACTTGGCGTGTAAACTGTTGTCATATGTGCTGTGTAACTCATGTCAGTTGTGTTGAAAAATTTTTCTAATTTGTTGTTTATGTGTCAACGACTGAAGGTTTTTTTTGCGTGAATTGCGTATAACGAAAAGAATGCACATCCAGAGTGCAAAAAAATTGAGTTGGTATGGCTGCTCGTTACGAAGTTCTGCTAGTTTTACTCCTTGTTGTCAAATGTGTCATATGACGTCAGCCGATCAACAGCAGCCTCATCTGCTGTGTGTAGACGTTGTAGACCACCGTCGAGTTTAGTCAGCGGGCAGGAATCAACGGTATGTGACATTGTCTGGATATCTCCGCAGTCACACATTTCATTGTCTGTCAGACCCCATTTCTTTCGACATGTGCCGCAGTGCAATGGCCCTGTCCTGTCCGGAAACGGTTCTGTAGTGACCATTGGCATTGGGGAAGATGGAAATCAAGAAGTCGTATTTTGGGATCATCTACCAATAAAGACTGAGGAGTTGATTGCCGTAGCCAAAGCCGTAATTTCAGCACCCAGCATTTTACTGAAACTAAGCAACGTTATTCACATACTAACACAACAACACGCGGACAGTGATTTTTAGAATATGTCTAGTGTCACTGCAGTGCACTGGAGATGAGAGACAATAAAGCACGATGAGGTCAATATCACGCATTCACTTACGTAACGGTGTTTTGGTGGTACGACAAAAGGGTTGTTTCCACGGCAGTGTCGGCTGCTTTTGCATCCATCGCCTGAAAGCGTCTCATTGCCCTAAAAACGACAGACATTCGCACAAACAGCACACTCGAGCTGATAAAATAACGACATGGTAAAAAGCACATTTGTTTCACCATGGCATTTTTTACACGTCATGCTTATGAGGCAGTACAAAATCCGGTTTTACTGGAGAACGGACATGTATTGTGAAGCAATGGCACCAAATCCCATTCGGTAGATAAGGCCAAAGAATACAGCCGGCTCTCAACGTATAGTGTCGTGCTACTTTTCGGGCCAAATATGAGGCACTTCACGAAAAAGCACTCAACAGCAGCTACATTTTGAGGTTAAAAATTCACCAAATCTAATTTCGGCGTGGCTATGCCCGAGACCATTATCCCCAAATCCCTTAGGTGAGCTAGTAAAGGCCAATCACTTAAACAGCGCCACAAACTGCAGCTGACAGAGCTGGCGTGCAGCCTGTAGGCTGTAGGCTAAGCCCCAACCACAAGTGACTTTGACTTTGCAACCAAACAGCCACACGCAGGCCATATCTGTCGTTTAATGGTCTCCACCCTCACAATCGATGTACTACTACTCATACTGACCCTGAAAAGATGGAAGGCTGAGTTGGCCTGGTTGGTTGACCCCATAACAGACACTTATTCACAAAGTGGTGACCAGTGAACCATAGATCAGGGAAATTCCGCCAGCTGAAGACCGACATTCTAACCACTGAGCTACCCCACCAACCAGAACCACTTGGAGATTGGGATACCCCGCCCTTCTTCCCTTGGTGCTTTTGATGTCTCGATCTTAAGCCGTACCACTTTACGAAATGGTCACGCGCCACGTAATGACGACACATAAGCCTCCACATACTGTAGTACCGCCTATAAAAGATCAACACTGTGCCCGGTTGGGCGTTAAACTCTACTCTCTCACTCTTCCATATATTGCTAACCACGGAGCAGAGTATATCAGGTCTGCATTTAGACACTGAGACACTGTGCTAGGGCCATACGCCCCCGTCGGGGCATGAGCTCCAAGCAGCGGTACAGTACTTATTGTAATTCCTGTGATTTGTCTCTTTTTAAACTTGAGAACTGTATCTTTTCAATACTCGTAATTCTGAAATGACTTGCAAATAACAATTTGAGCAGTATATAACAAGACCCCCAAGCCAAATTTTTTTATTCCGGACAGCTGGAAAGAAATTTCGGCTGATATTCGGCTTAGCCGAATTATCAAGCTACATAAAAAATACGGCTAAAATTTGGCTGATTAACAACATTACGGATGAAATACGGCTAAAGTATTGCATTGCATATAGCCGCATAACACAATAAACGAGAAAAAGAAACTGTCACTGCCAGTCGACAACAGTCATGAACAAAGCAGACAAATGTTCTGCAGTCTGCACAGATACGCACATAGGCCGCTGTTAGTTCTGCAGAACAACAGATTTCTTCTACATCACGAGTTCACAACTTATGCAAAACTAAACGTGTGACTGTCATGCACAAAACAGACACGTTAGGCAAACGGACTTTTGGAAAACGTGGCGACGAATACGGCGCCAGCTTGGGGGGTCTATACATGACAACGATTTTAAAAAATTGTGGTCATGATCACCGACACTGGCATCTGGGGTCCACGTGCAAACCAGTGTCAAGAGGCCAACGATGGAACTGGTATCAGTATCTTAAATGAGGTGAAATCGCACATGAAATCTGTGCAGGTCTGACGTATTGTTAATACTTCCGAAAAACAGAATATACATACGACACTTTGCCGCCCTGCTGCTGCTTGCTGTCAGAATCGTCCAGTTTTGACACGTAGCTGACTGCACTACCGTTGAACGTGTACAGCATAGGAGTGCAGTCAAAACCCTGCACATATACACACTGCCAAATATTCTGCTATTCACTACAAGACACGGCACAAATGTATAAAATTCGCCGGAAGATCGTTCAGCACTGCCGCACCTATGACTTGGAACTCACTGCCACCTGCTGTGTTAATCTGCGACTCTCTCTCTATACTTTCAAATCCAGACTTAAAACTCATCTGTCTTCTACACTGCTTTCTTTTAACTGCTCGATTTGCCTGTTCCGCCAGCGCCTATTTAGCGCCTAACGGCATTACGTCACTTTATAAATTTTGTATTATTGTTATTAATAATAATATTATTATTATTAAAATACTGGTGCCGGATTAAGCACTAAGCAAGCATTAAGGTGTGTGCAACAAAGGTTTCCCGGTTTGGGACTCATAAATATTCATTTTCTATTTACAAGCAACTTTTGAAATACTAGGGTAGGAATGTCCAGACTGGACGGGGATTGTATATGGGGGTTCCACTGTCCTGTGCAGCTTACAGGGACGATGGAAAAGAAGGGAATACGGGCCCCATAAATTTTCTAGCCTATAGGATCCCCCAAATACTTTCAATCTGGCACTGCAAATTGTGGCGCAAATTCTAGACAAAACACGATGATTTTTTCTTCGTCCGTCATATACACAGTTGTTAACATTTCAAAGAACAAAGTCTTTTTCTGAAAGCGACACAAAGTAGGTTACTACTCGAGAATTTTAGAAAAGTGAACAAAACTGTTCTCGGAGGTGCATGCTGCTTGCCAAAAACGCCGCGTTTTAAATACACAAACTAAATACAGCTGTGCTTGACTACGTTCAACGTTCTAATTGTAGACCTTATCAACATTAAGCAAAAACTGCCAGAGACAAGAGACAAAGATTGCACCACTGAGTACTGAATCACCATGAGGAAGTGTTGTTAACAAGAACCAAAGGCCAAGGCCAAGTACATCATTTCTGTGCACAGGCCAAAGCCAAGCACAAGTCCAAGCACTAATATCACTGCCACAAGGCGGTAAACAGTACATGCATTTACATCAAAAAATTTAAACGCACAAATGATTAAAGCAGTTACTCACCGCCACCACCAGGCTGTTGTCAGTGATCCACTGGACGGACATGAATGGCAGAAAGTCCGTTCTCACAGTAAACAATCTGAAAATTTTCACAGCAAACAACATTGTGCTACGGCCAGTGGCGCCTACTCCGTAGGGTACGGGGGCACGTGCCCCCCACTTTTACAAATGGCTGGGCACGGGGGGCACCGTGAGTAGAATAACAGCAAACAAAAAACTGACCAAACTGTACTGACCATCACGAAAGTGTTCTCGAAAACGACTAATTATACTTTAGAGCCAAAAAGTGGAGGGGCACAACCAAAAATTTTTTTGCCCGGGACTGGCGCCCCCCACTTTACAATTCGTTCCAGCGCTACTGGTTATGGCCCCTGCTGCCAGAACTGGAAACAAATTCTAGACTCCAGCATTTAAGTGAGGTAACAAAGATGAGGTGAAGCATGTCAGAAGGAGCAATGAGTGACTTTAAGTGATGTAAGTGCAAGTGAATTTGTATAGAGTATCGTCCTGATACCATCTCTAATACACTATTCATGTCACAGAAAGTGGGCGTACAGCCTATAGGCCGTACGCTAGTCCTGCGCCCACGGGACTTTGACCTGTGGCTAACAGTCATATGCAGCCCCGGTCTGCCGTTTAATGGTCGCCACCCTCATAATCCATGTAATTACATGGATCACTTGACTCATATACTGACTCCGGAGGGATGGAAGGCCGATTTGGTCTGGTTGGTTGACCCATAGCAGACACTTTACCCACAAAGTGGTCACATGTCAACCATAGATCAAGGAAAGTCCGCCAGCCAAAGACCGACGTCCTAACCATTGAGCCACACCGCGAACTGTGATGAAGATGGTTTGATCATTACTGATGAGCTTACTGTTGCGAGTTGGCAGCATCAACAACTGTAATGCTGGAATCGTGACCGACCCACGCAAGACGATCACCACTTGCCGAGAAGCTCACCCCATGGACCCAACCACCTGCAGCACAGATTCTTCCTATCAGAAACTACTATAAGTAAGTAAGTAAGAGTATTTCTATGGCTAAGGTGACCACATTTCTGACAGCCAATGTTCACATGTTTATTATTCAACAAAATACGAATATTTGGCCGTTTCCAATAGTCGAAAAATGGATATGAAAATCAGCAAACAGCTTACGAAAATTAAAATGCTCTTATGTTCGCAATTAAAACCTTTAGTTGTATATTTGTTACGAGATTAAACATGTTCATCACCTTGCTATGCCTATCTCCTAAGATTGTTAAATTCAATTATTCTGCAGCAGTAACAATAAATTTTTAGCACAAATAGGCAGAATATGGAATGGATGCATCTGGCACTACAGACATGAGATGCAATACTAGGATTTCAAACTATTTTGAATGCTCAAACTATAGCCACTATTTGGCCAAATACAAACAGCAATTACATATTTTGCACAACATCAGTTTGAAGCAAAAGATGTGCCATTTATAATAATAATAATAATCATAATAATAAACCGATTTATATAGTGGCGCTACAACTTACCTCCTCCATTGGAATGTTCAGCCATAAGGTTTGCGAACGTCATTCTTGGACCCCAGCTTGTGGCACTCGGCTTATCGTCAACTTCCTTTATGTAGCCAGAATATACTCTACAAAAGCCGACCAACAGCACAACATCCCACTGAATACTTAGTATAGTTTTTTAATTAATGTATTGATTAGCGCATTAACGCGTTAAAACAGTCGCAATGAAAATAATCAATGCTGTTAAAAGTTTTAACGCTGCTACTGAAATAATACTGCAATTAGCTACAGTGCCTTCGCAAACACCATCGGGAATTGCAAATGTCCTATTAGTTAAGTATTTCTATTTTCTTGCACTTTATCTGCCGTTACTTTGTGAATAAAGCCGTGTGTGTTCATTCCTCGCTCACAGTCGGATTAGCGCGTGTAATAAGACTTGCCGTTGGCGGTAATTAATTTTTGAAAATACATTTTCTATACATACACTGGATATTAATAAATAAACTGGATATTAATCACAAGTACTTCAAAAAACAGCATAAGATGACAGAGTGCTTATGTAATTCAGAGTTACATCTTGACAGTTCAAATTAATGTCTGTCGCCCAGGTCTGGTCACTGGCATAAGCCTAAATTCCACTTGTTGCGTCGAAAGGCATGTCGTGTCGTGCGCGTCGTGACGAGCATGTTGTACTTGTCGAGCCACGCTTGTTCCATCATGGAGGACGACGAAGCAGTAGTGCTCGCGTGTACAAGTTTAGTCTTTCGTGCTCTGGATTTGCATCAATCTCAGAAACAACTTCTGGAAAAAGTGGGGCGGACATGTCCACCCCAGTCCACGCTGTGGCGACGCCCCTGAACACGTGTCGTGCGAGTCGCGCTTGTCGTGACGAGCGTGTCTCGCTGTGCTGTCCGACAAGCATGAAAGCATGTCACGACTTTTTCCTGTGCCAAAATGCACTAGTGTCGTGACGTGATGCAACAAGTTGAATTTGGACTATATTGGAGATGGCAATCGAAGCAGTGGTGATCTTTAACCATACTAACAAACCACATATTGTCTGCATTACCAGCTACTGCTTGTATTGTGATGGCAAAATAAATGTTCTGTATGTAAAGTTCTGCATGTGATCAACAGTTTATTAGTGCCATAAGTTTAACACGCAAAATAGCAACAATAATGGTAAACATGCAGACAAATGAAAATAATAAAAAAATAATAAGCTTCATAAATGGCTGAGATAAATGAAAGAATGAACATGGTTGCAGTTAGCATCTAAAGCTGAAAGAAAATTCAAATTCATACTCAGCAAGGCCTATAAACTTTGTACTCACTTTTTTCATAACTGAAGTGCTGAACCGTTATCTTAACTTTACTGATCACAGAACTCAAGTAGTTACCTAAAACGTCACAGTCGTTTTCACCGACTAACTGATATTTTGCTCTGCCAAAAACCAATCTCCAAAATGACTTGCACTGTCTCGGGAGTGGTGCAAAACTCCACTCATTACCCACTACTGCTCTGTTAATATTCCTTGTGCATGTCCAAGTTTGTTGCTTTTAAATTGTAACCAAAAGTGTTTTATGGAGAACGAAAATGCAGACAGAAGCCAAAATTCCACATGGCTCATCATGTCACGTATTGACACAACATGCATTTTGGCTGTGTCGAGCATGTCCATCAGCGCGTCTCAACATGCTCATCACGACGCGCTCGACAGGTCGAACATGTCGTGTCGTGTCGAGACGTGACGAGCCAAGTGGAACTTGGGCTATACTCCACCAAGTACAAGTAGCAGGTGATGATTAATAAATGTGACAGAAAATTAAAGGCATCGTAACCTGGCTTTGAAGTCGGTCGATCCACACGCCAGAAGACAGTTGTTTGGGTGCCAGTCGATGCTGCAAAGTCAGCAACAGTTTCACACTACAGCAGATACACACACACTACACACGTACCTGTTCCTTTGTTCTACAGTGCCTTTCTAGTGGCTGCTTCGAGCCGTTTTACTTAACCCAACCAATTTAGTCACTACCAGAGCAACTTTTTACATGTAAAACAGCTGCATGATGAAAACGCACCCATTCAGGTAAATCTCCAACCCACTCTAGGCATTTTGCTTAAATGGGTTCATCAACCATTTTTTGTTATTCTAAACAAATAACATGATAAACAAAAAACTTAATAGTTTTGAGAAGAGGTGGCTCTCTGCATCATGAGATTGTTGGTGGCAGAATGAAAGGTAAACAAACAAGAGGAAGCAGAAGGCAAATCTAACATGATTTGATAAAGGATAGCTATGAAAAGGCACAAGGTGAAGGTCCATCACTCACATAGCGCCACAAACAACAAAATGCAGCGGCGCTTTGAGTCACAGACACAGCAGAAGTGCAGCCCATGGGCAAGCCCCGCACACACGGACTTTGACCTTATGTCCAAACAGCCGCACACAGCCCAGGTCTGCCGTTGTTAATGTCTCCACCCTCATAATCCATGTAATTACATGGATTACTATTCATTTACCGAACCCAAAGGAATGGAATGGAAGCCTGAGTTGGGCTGGTTGGTTGACCCATAGCAGTCACTTTACCCACAGTGGTCAATGCCTGAAATTCGCAAATTTAAAAAACAAGAAATAATCAAATGGACGCGCTTAAGCATACCAGGTGACAGTTGAGCGAATCGGCTTCTTAATCTGCTTGCTAATCCACCAATCGTTCTCATTCTCAAAGTAGCACACTGACACCATCCTGGCTCCGCTGCCGACGGCAAACTTGTTCTCGAGTGGCGACCAGCGGACGCAAGTTGCTGCTCGGTTCAGTCGCAGGACGACGAGCGTCGGCTTCCACTTGTTGTCCGCTTGCATCGTCCACACATACGCATTGCGGTCCTGTCGTATGCACAATAACTAACACAGGCATAACGAAAATACAAAAAGTTTTGCAACTGTATGCAATGCCATTTCTACTGAGAAACAAAAGAATTTTGAAATACAAGATACGCAGCGACGACATGAAACAAATGTCGTAATGCACTGCCATGTTGGAGGTATACACAATATGAACAAAAACTGAGTAACAATATACAGAGATTCTTATGCCAAGGTTATTAAGACTGTGTAACTTTGACTCTGTGTATAATTCTACACAACAGTTTGCAAGAATACAAAAATGTAAGATGTGATGTTTTAAGAGTGTGCCACCCAGCAGCAAGGCGGACACACTGAACATTTGATGTAAAACTGCAGGATGCGACAGTTACTTTAGATAATAACTGAGTCAATAAACACGTTGTTTTACTGTTGTTAGTAGTAGGGGAACACCGCCACGGCCCCAGTTTGTACCAAATGACCCCTCATGCCATGCGTGCCGTTGCAGTGAGTCAGCGCGCCCACATGCCATGCGTACCATTGCAGTGAGTCACGCGTCCGCATA
>Ga0056116_1000942_pt1 | contig 10697 bp, 8 predicted proteins | sample WorMetOlspDAHAB2_FD_67352 | JGI IMG/M metagenome (GOLD analysis project Ga0056116, IMG submission 67352) | Marine gutless worms symbiont microbial communities from Max Planck institute for Marine Microbiology, Germany - Olavius sp. DAHAB.2 ...
GTTATTTATGTCGCTGGTCATCCACTACTAAATAGGAGATGTACAAGACTGCCAGGGTGTATCCGCCTCCGAAATGACCTGTATTGTGTCGAGTGGGGCGTTAAACTCTACTCACTCACTCAACAACCCGGAACACGTACTGCAGCAGTTTTTAACCGAACGGCACCAAACCTACAATCTTCGACGTCGGCCCCATGGCAGCAAAACCTTTATGGAAAAAACGCCTTCATTGAACGAACAGGACTTTTTTATTAGGGCTATGTACAAACATAGTTATTAATTCCCATTTAACCATGTTATAGCAGACTAACTTGGTTTTCACTCTGTATCTGTAATTTTCTTTGTCTACTGTACTTGTTGTATGCTGCGTATGTCAGCTACATTATTAAACGAATATGGTATGGTATGATATGGTATGGCGGCATTACACATCAAAAACAGCAAATATCTGAAAAAGTTGATATTGCGCGGCAGTACATTGGCACTTAGGCGATGTATTGCTGCGTAGTATCACCTTTTTCAGATATTTGCTATTTTTTGGTGTGTAACGCCGCCATTAACTAGTCTATAAAGTTCTTTTTTTTACAGTATTATGACGTATAGATCGAGACACAGTACACAAAAGTTGCACTGTACACTGCACCTTTTGTAGATATTGTGAAAATGGGCATATGGTACAGTATATGCAGCATCAGTAACAAAACGACAGCCTAAAGTAGAAAGCGCTGGCAATAATCTCCCATTTTCTCATAAACAAGATAACGAACGCCGCCATCTTATATTTGGGAAAATTAGCTATTATTGCACTGCTAAAATTTTGTGCTGCGTTGCAAAACGACACAAGAATTGGTCGCGTTGCCAAAATTATTGTCTCGATCCATGTCTACTTTCATACGTTATATCAAACTTTTTGAGGCTTTCCGCATTCGCTGTTTACAGAGCATTTCGGTCTTAGCTGATGGCACAAAGCACAAAGTGACATACTCTGACATCTGCCATAACACCCCATGGAACACGCAATAATACAGCGTAAGCTTGGATAGTCTGGCCACCTTCTTATGTCAGAAAATCAGACATCATCGCCGTATCCTGTACAACAAACTGTTTACAAGTCCAGTGGAGCAGTGTCTGTGACTGACCTCATCGCAGCCATATGGCGACTGCCCGACAGACTGTATGCGGCTGACATAATGCCAAAGTTTCTTTCCAGTCGCAGCTGCAGCGGCGCTATACAAGTGTCGGGCCTTTACCTTTTTTTTACCTATTCTAAAGAAAGCAGATTTGATGCAGTGGGATCTCGATCGTATAGAAGAATATCGAACTTACCAGTTGAATCGAAACTCATCAGTCTTCACTGTGCGTCACAGAACGTATCTCCTTCAAACTGGCAGTTATGGCGTATCGATCCATCCACGGCACCTCTTCGTGTTTCACCCGTGTTGCCAATATGGCATCCGAACGACGGCAGCAGTCTTCTACCTCACATCGTCTGGAAGTTCCGCCCGTTCGTCTATATGCAGTTGGCAAGCGGGCGTTTCCGGTTTCTGGACTCGAGACTCAATGACAAGGACTAAGGACGTATGCAGTGTTTGATAAACTTATGCAAATTTCGCAGATTACAACCAACACTGAAAATATTTCATTTTGAAGCCGACTCCGTAGCACAGCGTAGCACGTAATTCAATTTTCCAGAACAATCCAAGCAACCTTGAAATATTTGGTGCAACTGCAAACTGAGGTAGGCTAAACCATGGATGTTGAGGGTCGTACAAGAATTTTTTTGTAATTTAGGCATGAAATAACGCATAATATGCCTATTATACTGGGAAAGGCGACTTTAAGAAAAATCTGAGGCCAATAGGACGGGGCGGCCGCCCCCACCAAATCCGCCACTGCTAATTGCAACAAGTGTCTGGCTTACGTGACGTAGGGTACGGGTGTGGTATTTGCATGCCCGCGCGACGTTATTTGCGTGACAGTCGAACCGGAGGTGAGAATCAATGGTGACACCCAGCGGTTTAAGTCGATCAGAAACGATCAGGTTACTGCCGGCGACTTTGACTACCGTGATGTTGGCGGTAGCTCGGAGCTGGTGCCCTGTGCCGAGGATGACGACCTCCGATTCGTTAGCGTTAAGCTACAGGCCGTTGTGCCAGAAAAACAGCCGCACAGCTGATGAGCAGACGGCGAAACGCTCAAGGACTGGCGTCGTATGACTCGTGTTCATCGCTGCGTGTCGTCGGCGAACTGGTAGTACGACATAACCATGTGATTGGATGAGATCGTAGACTGGTGACACGTACGCCGTGAAGAGCAGCGGCCCAAGTACCGAGCCCTGCGGCACGCCGCACTGGCACAACATTGTGGCGGATGAATGCTGACCGAGCTTCACGTGCTGCTGCCGATCGGCGAGGTACGAGTGCAGCCAAGCGATGGCAGCGCCGCCAACACGAAAGTCGGTCTGGAGCCGCTGAAGCAGCATGTCAAACGCCGTTTGATAACCTTCGACACTGTCGGAAGGTTGGATATCGGTCGGTAGTTGGACAGCTGCTCTTTGTCGAGTCCTGGCTTCTTCAGCAACGGCCGTACCTGAGCTGTCTTGAAGGCCGCTGGAAACCGGCACTCCGCGAGCGACAGGTTCGCCAAGTGCGCAATGACCGGCGCAAGCACATCGGCGGACGACCGGAGCAACGAGGATGGGAGGACGTCGACGGGCGATGGCGTGAGACGCGATGACTTGAGCAGTTTCAGTAGCTCGTCGGGTGACGTTGATTGCAACTGCGTCAGTGTCGGACCAGAGTGGCGGCGGATACGGTTGCCGCGAGGCTGGCGAGGTTTACGCGAGGCTGGCGGCAATCGACTGATGTATCCGGCTCAGCTTTCGACGAAGAACTGGCTGAAGCCGCTGGCGAGGGTCTGGCACTGACTGTCGCTGTAGACCGTCCAAGTGTTGCGGTGTAGTGCATCGCGCATCACGTTCCATGTCGTGCCCTTGGCGTCGCTGAAGCGCTGTCGGATGGAGTCAGACCGTGACTGAGTGATGGCGTTGCGCGCCGCCTTACGAGCAGCACGGAACGCCGCGCGGTCGACGGACGAGCGTGTCCGTCCGCGGAATCGCCGCTCGAGGCGCCGGCAGCCATCGGCAATCGTGGCGCCCAAACCACCGTGTACGTGTCGTCAGTGCAGCGCGGACCGAGCGTTCAGCAGGCCGATCGAGACGCCGTTGTTAGCCGGCAAAGTGCTAGCAGGCCCCGGGTTGCTCTCGACACCTGTGAGCAGCAGTAACAGAGCAGCGAGGCTGGCGGACGCTGAACGGCGTGGATGCGGTCGGTAGTCTCGGTGGTGGACAGCAGCGAGCAGGCGACGGTCAGCGACGACGTGGGTCAGCAATGGCGAGACACGGACGCTGTCGACGTTGACGTTGACGACGGAAAAGTGCGGAGTGCACTCATGCGTGACGGTTGGCGGGGCGTGGACGAGTGACGTAGCAGCCCAGAGTAAAATCGAGTAAAATCGACGAGACCAACAAGTCGACCTGTCTGTACGCACGCCGATGGATGTACCGTCGGGAATAACCGAAAAGAGAGGTCGAGACAGGAGGTCTGGCGGACGAAGTCCCCAGAAGCTGAAGCAAAAATGTGAGCATTCATATTTAACAATAGCGTTTATATTTTTCACCCAGATGGAGGAAGTTCAAACCCCAGTGCTTGCGCGTGGTGACAGCACGGTAAGGGTATACGATCTTAAATACCAAGCTCCACCTAAGTCCGAGCCTTCTCCGTAAAGAATGGGATAACAGGCACGTCGAATGTAACCTTCTACCCCTTAACAAACACTTCATTGATGAAAAAGGCCATACATTCACTTCACATTTATATACAAAGAAATTTTTATTTAACATACTTAAACAATACTCAGTTATTTATCATTTGCAATATCAGAAGCTTCAATAGTCATTGTCTATGTCTTCTTCAAACTCAACGTCATAACTGTAGTTTTTGCATGCAATGCCTCCACAGGCCGAAATGCACGTGACTCCATTCTTCTTGCAGCTGCATAGTCGGTTGCTGCAATCTACATGACATGCGAGTCGTTTGAAAGTTTCTGTAAACCTCTGCTCAAACACTACCACTACGGGATCTGTGTGTCTGGCTCCCATCTTCCCATCAATCACCTTCTCCAAAAAGGTTTTCAAGTCACCACGCTCTTCCTCTGTGAAGGCCAGTTTTATGGTGTGCTGATAGATGGCTGCATCAATAAGGAGGTGAGCGCGGATTGCCTTGTCAAAACATCCTCCATCCATGGCTGTCGTACTTCCAGGATTGATCAGCTGAATCACTTCTAGTAGTCCAGAATCTTGCATGATGTTACTCATTGATCCAAGGTAAGATTTCAGCAGGTGAAATCCACCCAACCTTGCAGTGATTGGTAGATTTACCTCCTTTATAATATTCACTGCCTTCAGCCAAATCGGGAGATCAAAGGTCACTCTAGCATCTCCAGCGAGCCGTACGCACTCTTTGAGAGTGGTGAAGATGGTGTTGGGGTCATTAGGATCACCTTCAATGACTGGAAGGAAGTCGAACTGTGTGCTTTTCTTTGAATCAGATGCATGGATTCTCTTCATCCAGCCATTCCAGTTGGAGTGTGAGAACTCAGGATAGTGGGATTTGATCACCCACCCCGCTCCCCAATGTGTCGCCTGGAGTGAGGAGTGTCCAGTGAGGAGGACAGCTCAGCAATGGGAAGAAACGTTATGTCGTTTATTTTTCTTTGTTTTCTGTTGGTAAATGGAATAATCTCGACTTCAGCTCCTTTCAGAATTTTAGCTTTGCCAAGTGCTTTCACCTTCACCCTGTGGATCACTGATCGTTGCTCGACAAGTCACTCTCACTGGCTGCCATCACTGACAGATCCACAAGTGCAGCGTCAACCGCAACCTATCATTGATCTGATCATCAGTTTCTTCCAAAAGGTGTCAAGAGTGCCAGAAGTGTGTTTTGTAGTTTTGTGTCTCCGAGTAAGACTCAGTGTATCCCAGCCAGTGCAAGTTGTTGATTCAAATCTATGATCAAGTTGTATGGCAAGCCCCATTTGGTGTGGCAGTACTCCTGACCAAGGTCGACAGGCTGTAATAAAGTTCTCCCCAACTCTTTTTTATGTCTTGACAATTGGTCTCAAGAACATCTGCAGGCTCGCAGGAACAAGTGCCAGCTGAGTATCGATGTCAGTTATAGTGGGTGTGGTGGGGTATTACTTCGGATGTAGATTAATCATGGCAGTGATTATGAACTTGAGCGCCGTCTTAATGATTTGAGTCTTCTCATCTCTATGTTCAAGATTGGCAGATTGGCAGATGCTCTCGCAGAATACTGTCTGTGCCATCTTTGAGAGAGAGCACGTCTACCCTTCTTGTGTCATCATCTGATGCTCTAATTCTCAGTCCGTTTCATCTGGAGGTCTGTAAAACTGCGATTTTTGACCTTGACTTTCACATTAGGATGTGACCTTAACCTCCAATGTTACTATGACGAGTAAGTTGAAATTTGTATTTTCAACATGGCTACTGGCAGCCATCTTGTATTTCGCCCCCTGCCCTTGTGACCTTGACCTTTGACCTACTTTTCCAAAAATTGGGTCACGTGACCCAGAGTTTTTGCTGAATGTACACGCCTATTTGGACATTTATAGACGTTTCAGTTTTTGAAATATTAAATCATAAACTGCAGAATTAGTGGCCCCGTTGCTAGGTAACCGTCGTTGCTATGGCAACCATTTTGCGCCTCACTCGTTGGGGGGTCCTCCTCATGTTGTCTTCCTAGAATGAAGTTCATGTGACCACCCGTAATGGAGTTATGGCACATTTTACCTTAATACATTATATGCCTGTATGACCTAGATCTTTGACCTACTTTCACAAAAACTGGGTCATGTGACCTGGACAACATCTTGAAGATATGTGCTTATTTTGAAGTTTATAGGCCTCTGCGTTTTTGACATATTCGATCATAAAATGCAGATTTCGTGGCCCTGTTGCTAGGCAACTAGTGTTGCCATGGCAACCGTTTTATGCCCCACTTGTTGGGGGATCGTCGTAATGTCAGCCCCATAGTATGAAGTTAATAGGACTACCCAGTACTGAGTTAAGGCATATTTTATCTACATACATTATGTGCCCCTGTGACCTAGATCTTTGACCTATTTTCCCCAAAATTGGGTCACGTGACCCCGAGGTCTTGTTGAATGTATGTGCCTATTTTGAAGTTCATAGACATTTTAGTTCTTAAAATATTCGATCTTAAAATGTAGATTTAGTGTCTCCGTTTTTAGGCAACCGGCGTTGCCATGGCAACCATGTTTCAAGTTTTATGAAAATCGGTCCAGGGATCTTAGAGCTGTGGGGTCGATAATCGCCCTCTCCCATTGACAAGGCTTATGGCTTATACAACAGTTTGTACTACCGTACAAGCCGTGATTTCGGAGCTTAAATGACTGAAAAACTGATGACTTGAAAAATTCAAACAATGCTACATAATAGTGCATAGCAGCCATGCATAGTCCCTATATTTATGGCTAAAATGAATCATACGAGTAAGATGTCCATCCTGGCATTTGTTTATTTATTAGTGCACATGGGCTCACAACCTCCTTATGACAATATATTACACACATAACATCTGCTGCTTTGCAGGAACAGCGTTTTTAGTTACACTTCCCACACAGGGTCCGAATCCGCACAGGGATGGGCTTTAGACATTTGAGGGGTAGAAGAGTGCCTGTGGACTTCGAGTCTCAGTTGATCGAAGGTAGTTGCCGTGGGTTTGCTTCTCGCACCTGCCCATAGATGGACAAGGTACTGTTCCGCTTGATAAAGATCTGCTTCCGAGAGAACAGGTGTCTCTGCAAAGAAAGAAAGAAGCTTTGTGGGTCTGCATGTGAAAGCTGAAGAGTTGTTTCCATCTCAGCAAAATCAACTGTGCTTTGTCAGGCTTTGTTATGAATCCCCCCCAACAAATAGTGGACTGGACTGCAGAAGGTAATGTGAATATAGTTATTTGGTGAAATTCCGCCAACTGGGGAACTTCCGCCTCCCTTTGTGCGGATGCGATATCCTTCATAGAAACGGTAGCCTTGATTGATTCAGTGTCAGTGATATGGTGCCGCGTTGTCCAGTCTCGCGATGTCAGTCCCCACAATTTTGATGGTCTCTCGATGTCAGGTCTCGCGTTTTCAGTCGCCCCCGCTGCACGACTGCTTAACAGCTTCTTCAGCATCAGATAGAATGTCCACATAGATTTCTACTACCAGCTTAAATTTGGATGGCAAGGTAGGTTTTACCACGGGTTTGTGGTAAGAAGGTACATCATTACAGTGAAGTTTTTCTTTTGAGCGATGCGAATATTTTGATAATTTTGACCTTGATCTTCAATCTCCAATCAGGTCAAGAATGCCACAAATGGATTTCCAACACCGATGAACCTTTAAACGAGATATGGCATATCTCGTTTAAATATTTTGAAGGGTGCTTCAAAATAATGTGATATTGGACATGGCTACCGACGGCCATCTTGGACTTCGCCCCTAGCGGCTATTCGCATCCTGTTTGGAAAAATCACCTGTGTGATTTTTTAAAGGCCAGTAACTGAAATCAAGTTTCAAAATCTCTTGCGGATGAGTTGTATACAGGGTCCTGGTCGGGTCCTTGGCTATAGCCAAACTGAGGTTCTGTGCACCCGCGTGGGCTGCGAACCGAGCGAGACTAGATGCATTTTTGCGACGGTGTCGGATACTGGGATACTGTAACCAAGAAACACCAGCGATAACCGAGCTGTTCGATAGCACCGACGACGCACTATTCAACAGTATCCTCAAGAACAGCGACCACGTAGTGCAACCATACTTGCCAGAACGATCACAATCGCAGTATAACCTGAAAGCCAAGGCGCACAATAAAGAACTTATATCCAAGACAAAAGAACTAAATGACAGAGACTATTTTGCGAGGATGCTGCACATCCTTTACTAACTGCATAAATGCATTGCATAGGATTCTGAGACTCTGGGTAACTTTTATCTAATGCCATTATTATTTGTGACGCTGAGCATTGTCGAACGTCGAACTTTTTCCGATAAAACTTTTTTAAATCTTATTTTTTATTTATTTTTTATTTTTAATTGCATTTTATTTTATGATTATTGTGTATCGTGTGATTATTGTGTACTATTGTGTACCGCTACGTGTGCATGGATGGCTGCGCCTGACAGCTGTTAATAAAGAAATATGATGATGATGATGAAGATGATGATGATGGAGCGCGACAACGATTATAGCACCTCGTCAAGTGCATCGAAAACATAACAGACGCACGCCGCTGAAATTGAATGTAGTCTGTATAGCCCTATCACTGCATACTAAAATATATCAGCCAATTAAATCCACAAAACATAATAAAATGCAATTTTTGCATTTTCTAAACAACATATCACAAACTGCAGCTTTTAAACACATACTTTAAGTTATTTATTGTCTTTCACAAAAGTATATTAATAGCTGCAGGCAAAAACAATTCGCAAGCAATATTTGTCAGACGTGCAGTTCGAACTAGGCGCGCATTCGCTTATTGTGAGCGTCTTCATATTCTAAACCGCATAACGAACAATACAAACATTTAGGTCATCATGTGCTACTCTCTACCTTTTCGTGTCCCAAACCGGTCGTTTATAATTATTTCTGCGCAGCGTAACTTCTATGATCGACACGGTGAGACCGATAGCGCATTGTTCGTCGGAACCGTCAAGAATGAGTAAAGCAAGTCAAACGGGCACATTGATTTACAATTGTGAGTATCAAACATCGTGTAAACTGACAACACAATTGAAGTTCAAGGCGACAGAATAGAAATAGACAGCGCCAGTAGCAGGGATCGTGGAAATGTCGACCTATACTACTAAAAATTTTAAAATTTAAACACAGTTCTCATCAGCAGTATCGTATTGTTTTTTTGCTGCGCGGAACAATATAAATTTCCCGAACGGCTATTCCTACTTACTCCAAAACAAACAAGAATCTCAGACGAGATGCATCCAAATTATTATGCTCTTGAAATGCAATCAAAACGCATAACTTTATTTTATAAATATCACAAAAGTACGGCAAATTGAGCAAACAATTTCTATGTCAATAAGTACCACAACGTGCAGTATAGGTCTATATAGAAAATGAAGTGAAACAATAAAGCGCCTGCTTTATGAAAAGATTAACTAATGAATGACATGGTGAATATAGGGGCCAATATAAATTCCGTCAACATGCATAACAATAGTAATACTAATTTTTTTTCTTCTTTTCTTTCATTAATTTGTGTTCCCATTGTAACTGTTCAAAACTTGACCTTCTGCACTCCAAATCCGCTGTGTTAACGTGCCATTGCTACTCTAGCTTAAATGTTATATCTAGAGGAAGATATTAGCAAAATTTAATTTCCATTCACATATAATTAATTACTTGAGATACGGGCTTTGTAAGTATATCCTCAAACTTTCGCATGAGCCTCATGCAACCAATATATCCGATATATCCACGAAATGCCGTCGAAATTTCCGGTCATTGATCGCTTACAATTCAACCGAGAGACGCGACACGCACTACAGAGGTAACTAAATGCCATTAATGTTATTGGCAGTACTTTAAAATGTCCTAACTTGCTTAGAACTGCACTCTTACTCACCTTATCGTTCACTTTCCCAGCCGGTTCAGATTTTGTATATATAATGGATTGTACCGCTGACAGGGGACAAATCTGACTGAAGACTACGAGCGAGTGGCGTGCGGCGTGTGCAGGTGTCAGTCTCGGCCGAGTACTGGCAGTGTCAATGCCGGTGGTGTACGCATATCTATCACTCGAGCTGACCAGTTTGATGCCGCCTCGAAACCATTGCAACACTCACTCGATTCGCTTTGTCTGATACCCGTATCGTCACCATCACAGTTCGGTCTGTTCTTCATTGACCATTGTTGTTTCATCTACAGTAAAATGTGGCGCTTTCTGTCGTGGTGATTTGATAGGAGGTTCAAGTATGAAATTCATAACGATCTCATAAAATATCCTGTAAAGTTCACAAATCACTGCCATTAGCTAATAATAATTTACAGTACCAATCTTTGTTGAACCTTTTTAGTCTATAAGCTAATTTGACATCTTGGTGACCTATATAGGTCAACTTGGGATAATGACTGACGGACACCAAACACGCTAACTCGTATTTGATTTGTTGGAACTGCATTGTTGCTAGGATTGTATCTTGTTCTTATGCATGTACTTTTAACCATAAATAATGTCACATTGGCTGAATTCACCCGGTACCACTTTCGACTTGCACCTGATTTTCGTGCAGGCCCACTATTTATTTTGACCCCATAATATCTCTACTGAGAATTAACATTGAATGATTATTTTAACTAGTCATGAACCTAATGGGTCGTCATCTCACTAGCGACCATTAATACGGTAATTATTGTTAGCATACTTTATGAAAATCGCAAATATTATATAGAAAACAATGTATGCAGTTTCCCCGAAGCCTTTACTCTAAAACAGCAAAATTAAATTTAGTAAATTAAGTTAGTATATAGTAAATTACATTTAGTAAGCATGCTAGCGTAAGCATTTAAAGCTGGCATTTTACAGATTTAAAAG
>Ga0056116_1000943_pt1 | contig 10695 bp, 9 predicted proteins | sample WorMetOlspDAHAB2_FD_67352 | JGI IMG/M metagenome (GOLD analysis project Ga0056116, IMG submission 67352) | Marine gutless worms symbiont microbial communities from Max Planck institute for Marine Microbiology, Germany - Olavius sp. DAHAB.2 ...
CAGCAATCATGCCAATGTCAAAGACATATCACAGCAAGCACAACAAAAGTGAACATTCTTGAATATAAGGACAGCAACTGCTAATATGAATGCCATTCTAGATGGCACCTCGGAGAGATATAAATAAAACAGACTGTGCAACATAACAGTGATGATAATTAACAGGCAAGGTTCACAGACAGGTTCCAGTAGCCATGCATGAGTGCGAAAGGACTACTTCCATATCCAATGAAGTCTCTTCAGCATAACGCACCTCATCACTAGTACTGTTCACTCAATACCACAGTTGCCAGTCCTCAAATAGTAAACCTATAGATATATTCTCAGCAGCAACAAACCGTCTACTACAATGAAACTCTATAACAATATGCACTTCCACATGATAACATTAGCAGTCCTCCTTCACTTTAGAATAAAGTCCGCTAATGCAAGGCGCCCAACAGCCACCCAATGTCAAAAGTCAGGCGCGTATTGACTGGCTACAGACAACGGTGCCTAGCTTCACTGAATTGCTAGACCCCAGCGTACGTCTTCAGTTGTTGCTGAAACAGTTCTAACGAGTTCACAGGCACTGTATCGTTCGCTGCAAGTAACTTTAGTAACAAATAGAGTGACTGTGGAGACATCTAGACAATGCCACACGCAGATGATCTCTGGACACTCGATGTGGACGCGGCTGCCGGCTGCCGCCTGACATAATATGTCACCTGGCATATGACAACAACAACACATCGGTATAGGTTCACAATGTACACTGTACTCCTTGCTACTGAAACAGCAGCACACTTGGGTTGTCGCTGTAATGTATAAAGCAACTCATTCTCGCTGTATTCGCTGTTTCCATCAATGTTCTCAGGATTTTTTTCGACCTCTTAGAATCTTTACCAACTGCTTACAGTAACACACGTCATGTTTGACAGGTTCAAAGTCACTACCAGCAGCACCACTGCGAATGTTTAGTTTCTTCACAGTTGCTCCAGCAACCACAAGCACCTGACCAGAAGCACCATCAATTCACAGCTGTATCATCGCATAATGAATGTGTTCACGCTGTCACCATCCACATTAGCCACCTTGTACCCTCTGAAGACAACCAGCACATTTGCTTCTTCAAATTAGCTTCTTCACGTGACGATACTAGTTATTGTGTCTTAATACGCACTCCTTGACTGAGTTCTACATGCTTCACCAGTCACATCAGACGACCAGTTATCAGCACTGAACACTCCTGACAGCATTCTGCAATACCACGCTGCAGTACCTTTCAACGAGTTGAACTTGCTCTCTATTACAAACATTATTACTTCTGACACAAGCACTGACTGCAAATTAAGTCTTTGTTGCATACAAACATTCTGTCTCGCCATAGGTCAGCTGCATCCACACCTTAACACTTGTCACATACTTTTCTCATTAACAATATTAACCATATGTGCATGCAAGCAATTGTTTTCAAAACAGGCTACTCAAAAATCATGTACAAACGTTAATATTAGCACACAAGTAACAACAGATTTGTTCCATGCTAATGAGTTAGCATCACAACATAGAAAATTTTGGCTTACATCATCTATTACTACACAATGCAGTGAGCACAAGAAGCTACTATATTATATTATGCTATTACATTCTTTCACAATTCCTTCCATCCACCCGGATGAAAATGGCTAACACTCAGTAATCACAATCAACATTCTTAGTATTCCTGGTGTTGACAAAAAGTTGACAGCTAAACTCTGAAGTCACACTAACAGTATTAGTATTAGTCAATTTTTGTGGAAGCTCCAAATATGAAGCATTTTGCCAGATTAAGACACAATATTCCAAATAAATATCCCAAAGGAACAATGTAATGAGCATGTGCTGTAAAACACTACAGTTGCTACTAAATTGAAACCATAATAAGTAAGTCAGAAAGAAAAATACATGCCAAGCAATTCGAGTTAAATAGCAATAAAAGCTAGACAACATCAAATATTCACCAATAAAAACACGAAACTGGTTAATTTTTACATCTATTCATCTCCAAATAACAACTTTGATTTATTTCTAACATTTTTAGGAGTCAATTACAAAACAATGAAAAACTGCAGAATTCAACTACTGGTAGTGGTTGTTTCACATATTTAAGCAAAATTGGAAAGAGTGACAATTATCAATTTTATTGCACATGTGTACTAATTTCAGTTTTCATCGTCCTTTTCTCCGCGATTTTCATCTTTGCTGCAAGTCAAATCAGCAATTCCAGCGTGTTGTCTTTTACAAAAACTGTGCAGATTGTGATTTCAAGAAAGAATCTGACAGAATTTTAATCGACAAAAAACCCAATTTCTGCAGCCAAGCAAGTGGTCAAGTAATATAAAGCATGAATAAAAACACACCACTAAAATTTACGTGGACAAAACCAAAATGAGAAAAAGGCACTGATAATGCAAAAACGTTTACAGGAAACAAATCACACAATGACGTGTCATAAAGTCATGAACAAAAAGTGTGAGCATGTTGATAGGCGAAACAAGTGATACAGGTGTAGCACTGATACAGTGCCTACTAACAGTAAGACCAAATACTGGGCATGCATCATATACAGCACCAATTAAAACACTTGGTAAGAACAACAGTGCAGTGAAAATCACTAAAAAACATATAACGTTTACACATATCACACACAAAGCAAACCAAATCATTTGAAAGCCACACTAGAAATGTCTGCACTGTTACACTTAATTCAAAGCATTGTTCAGGTCAATGGCAGTAAAACTGTACTATGTCGAGTAAACTACATGTTGAAAATGCGATATTTCAGCACAAATGCGTACACGCATACATATGTGCCACTAATTATATGAACTGCAGCCTATGAGAAGAAGCTGCTTCAGTTTATCTGTCTACATTTTCATGTGGCGGTTTCTCCTGAAAGTTTGCTGACAACTCGGTTCAGATTTGCACTGTTTGTTAATTGTGTAAATATTACAACAAAACTGGTGTTATTGTGTTACACGTGTGAAGATTTTTTGCTGTTTTTGATCAGAGTATCACGGATGTCTGAGGTGTGGCAAACAGTGTCCAAGAATGTTATTCAAATTTCCTGCTTAACGCAACTTCATAAATTTTTAAAATCGATTGTCACTTGCTAAAGTATGAAAAATGTCGATGAAGAGTACACATTAAGGGCGACACACAGCCCAGTTTCGACTTGGCTGTGGTGTCACTTCTGGTATAACTTGAAATTAACTGTGAGGAACAGAAATAAATTACAGTGCAACGACAGAGGCAATCACGTGCATTAAACATATCTTTGAAATGATGCAAAGAAAACAATACGCCAATATCGTTAACTGTACTCAACTAACTCAAAATTCACTCGACTGAAAGTACAATACTGTAATCAAACAGTACGATACTGACAAGTGCTGAGCACCAAGCAGTCAACAGTGTACGGTGCACTCTGTCTATCCACAAAAAGCTGGACTTATTTTAATGAGAATCAGACCCACATTTCCAGCAGTTTTTGGCAGGACATGGATAATATACCTATTATTACACACTGATATTACAGACAATATTGACTTAACAGGATCTACTAAATTTGCTTACTCTTCTCAGCTGTTCAGAACAAACCAGCACGGAGAACTAACAAAAAAGAGAATAATTTAGGGTTGTCCTTTCAAAACTGTTTGAAGGGTCTCCACTCACCTGATGACAATGCAGCTTAATGATCTCCATAAAATGATATCATAGATCAGATATATTTGATAGTGACAGAAAAATGGGCACAAAATCCCACAAATTTGGGAGTGTTACCCCACAGAATCTAACTCACTGATGCTATTACCATTTCCACAATTAAGTATTGTGGGGAAAATAAATCAACCAGTTTTTGCTAGCAAACACATGAACTTAATACACAACAAATGGATCAAATCGATAGGCCAATAAAAGGTTGCAGAGCTCAAATTGCCAAAGTAGGTGAGCTCCACAACAAACGTCCACGGTTTTTTTCAGAAAACTCACACGAGGTAAAGAATCTACCAGCAAAGTCAGACAACCTCAGGATTGCGCTCAAAATGGTCAATGACGAGCCACTTCTCTTTCACTTCATCAACCTGCTTCGTCACATACGGATCTCGCACTCTTATCTTCACTTCCAGTTTACCACCGACAGCCTTACGACCATCCATCAGCTGAAACAAACGTTTAGACACACTAAATAGTTGAAAAAAAATCTGCTAAACAGCCAAATAAGTGTTAAATGAGTTGCAGTTGTCACAAGTTTCATTGGGCATATACTGAAACAAATCGTACTCTCAAAGATAACCTCTGAAAAATTCACTCGGAAATTACTAGAAACAAACGATGTGGAGCAAGCTGTGTTAAGAACAGTCACTGACGAACGAAAATATGACCACACAGCATCTTACATCATAGGAATCATGATATATACATCGGTCTTCCAGTGGCTGCAACTTGATATTTACAACGCCAAGCTGTTTATCACTCTTCAAGAAACCCCTGCAACAAACACAAGTCATGCAATCTCCCACGGTGCTTTGATACTGTTCATACGACAACACAACCGGTATCCAGCCTGTGAAACTACACTGGGCACGAGGTCTTTAACCCGACAGGATTCCAAACCCGACTTGGCTGATACTGCTGCAATAAAATCCAAAATTCATTTGCGAAACTGGAAACAGAAAAAGGTGACCAAAAACGCCTGTCAAAAAGATACAGACATGTGGAAAATTGTAAAGCTGAAGGCAAGATGCAAAAGACAAAGTTGGTTGGAGACAACTAGACAAATATTCCCGATACTTCACGATCTGTTGTGATCCACCATGAGTGCAACATAGGTCATAGGTCAGCCTCTCATACTGGACCAGTTCTGAAGAGAGTCAGTGCTGATCACAAGTGATTAGTTCAAATCCAGCAGCATACTCAACAACAGTATTTTTCAATATTGCAAAGCAGCACATAATTTCCTGTTAGATCAACAACTGATGAACAATATCTGACCTCTTGTACCACACTTCCAGCTTGAAAGATTTGGAACTCTTCAGCAGCCTTAGAAATGATCGAGATTTTCTGTTTACCTCAAGTTTCGACGAATGATTATACTCTAAAACAACATGTAGTTACTGCACGGTATAAAACACATAAATAGCAAACAATTACTACAAAACCCAACTTCAAAATTTATATCAACTACGCAATAATATACACAAAAAAACGTGTGCATATTTTTTGCAGAAAAGGCCAATTTCCACATGAAATTACAGAAATTTTGTTAAAAAAACCAGATGCAAAACAGCGAGCGCTATCATTAACAAATAATAGTCAATAAAAACAGAAGACAACGGTCTTCACCTGGACAATTAGTGCCTTTACATACATCAGTTTCACCTTGCTGTGGTGAGTCCTACGACACAACACAGTCGCTTGTCAGCTACAGAATGTTTTTACACATAGATAAAGTGTAAAAAGTTAGTTCTCCATCAGTTATGGCTCACAGCTTCTATGAACTAAGATGCTATGCCAAATCATCACACTGTAAATAGGGTGGCCACTTTTTTTGCAGATAAAAATTCAAGGACTTTTCCAGGACTTTCTAGGAACCTCTAAACCTTTTCCCAAACTTTCTCCACTAAACACAAAACGTAACCATTAGCATCATAGTAGGTGCTGTAATTGCTAAAATGGTATGAAATTCAACCGCAATTTCATGGCTGATGAAGTAGTCAGTTCAGTCACAGTTTTTCAGAAGTTTGTGTATGCAACTATAATTCGAGGTACTGGTTAACATTTACACTCGGCATGGTCGGAGTAGAGCGCTGCACCTCCGAGACTGCGAGGCAGACATTGACGGGCGAAAAATTGGTGCCTGGTGCATTTGCCACGCTCGAAAGGCGAGGCCCACGGGGCCGAGCCCACATTTGGGATGTGTTTTCGTGCAAAGGCGCTGAAAGAGATGAGGGCCGAGCCGATGCTCTTTGGCTGTGGTAGTTTTTTGTGGAAAAAAGATGGATCAAGCGGCAAAGCTCGTAGGGCCGAGCCCATTTTCGTGGCGTCTGTTCAAAAACGCCAAATTCTAGCCCTCGTCGTCTCGCCATAGGGTGTTTCCAAGGGAACCAATACGTCACACTGTCGTCGACTGTCCTATTTCGAACTATAGCATTGCAGCAAACCGTATTACCACCTTCCTGTGCGCTTATACTGTGCACAATTGCTCGAAAATCATTAAAAATGACCGATTTCTCGAAAACCGGAAGTAGAAATATGGCGGAAACATGGGCAATCAATTTTCTGGTTTCCTATTCGACTTCTATAGTGATAGGGGGTCTACAGCGACTCCTTCTGACCGTTCTAATGTGAGCTGGTGATGACTTAGGAAATTTCGTGCAAAACCAACAAAGTGCCATTTTTGCGTTTTTCCCAATATTTGATCGCCCGCTACAGAAAAAGTAGAAAAGGTTTAGAAAAGATTTTCGGCAGTTTGACTAAGCTGCAAATGGCTTGGTGCTGTATTAATATTCATTGACACTTCTAATTAACTCTATACATTACTCCGCGTGGCGGCACTGCAAATGTGCAGCTCGTACGCCGGCGAGGAAAAATGGACAAGGAAACAAGTTTGAGCACTCCTTCCTCTCGCATCAAACTATGTAGAGCTCTCACAATTTGTTTTGCAAGAAGGCTATGCATTCTAACCAAACATTCATTTTCAACTCTTTTGCTCGTTTAGCAGCGGAGATATTACACGTTCAATTGTGTAAACAGTAAAAAAATCCTGAAATTCACAACGGCTGTGAAGAAAAAATCGACATAGGTATAGAAATTGCGAAAAAAACAACGTTTCGTCGATTTTGAATTCACCCGTGAACAGTCTGTAGTACACAAAATTTTTTATGTTCAGACTTATAAAATTTTCGCTAAAAATATTGATGAAGTGCAGAATATAATTATTGTTCTCCATTTCTGACCGCCTGTGATAAAAAAGTTGAAAAGTTACAGCGACTATTTTTTTGTCATGTGACAGACGGTCTGGCGTAGTATGTAAATTTACTGAAAGATCGGCCTACTTTGATACGATTTGCCGACAGGTGGCGCTGCAAATGTGCTACTCAAGCACATTTTTGGCGGCGTCTGACCGAAAACGCCAAATTCTAGACCCGTTGTCACATCAGAGGGTGTTGCCAAAGGAACCAATACGTCATACTGTCATCGACTGTCCTTCTTCGAACCATAGCTTTCCAGCAAACCGTATTACCACGTTCCCGTGCGATAATACTGTGCCCAACTGCTCGAAAAACATAAAAAATTATTAATTTCTCGAAAACCGGAAGTAGAAATATGATGGCAACATGCGCAATCAATTTTTTGACCTCGGTTTCCTATTCGACTTCTATAGTGTTATGGGGTCTACGGGCACTCCTGCCGTTCTAAGACGCGAACGTTGGCAGACAACCGGCCAGTGGCGGTTTTTCGCAAGTTTGGTCGCCCGTGTAACAAAAGTGTTCCAACTTAGTGCGTAATTTTTTGTCAGTAGAGCCAGGTGTAGATAGCCTACAAACGTGGAAAATTTCACGAAAATTGGTTGGATACATTTTGAGAAAAATGGCGGCGAAAGTCACCAAAAATACATATACAATGCAAAAAAATAGCCAATTTCTCAAAAACAAGAAGTAGAAATATGGCGGAAACATGCGCAATCGATTTTTCATACCCGACTTACTATTCGTCTTCTATAGTGTTAGAAGGTCTGCAGTTTTAACTGCCTGTTTTAACGTGAAGCTGTGCGGACTTAGAAAACTGCTGCAATTGTTCCTTTGAGCGTTATGGTGGCGGTCTTTTAGGTTTTTTTAGCTATTTAATAGGTGAAACACTACAATGAACTTGGTTACTGCAGTGGATCGTACTATGCGATCCTGCTCCGCAGTGCTGCTGCTTGCGGCGCGGGCCGATAAGCACGCTGCCAATTGTGGTAGTCGCGGATCATAAGCGGAATGACAAGCCACTTCGCAGAATGGCGGATCACGCACGCCAATTTCGCCTCAATTTGCTGTTTTTCGAATTTTTGCCGTCTTTGAATGCCCGTGGGAAAAAAGTTTGAAAAGCTAGAGTTCTAAGTTTTGGTACCTTAGCCGAAGGTGAGATGTTCTGTTGAAATTCGTCGACCGCGTAGCACAGCGTTAAAGAACTATGCCGCCAGGTGGCGCCAAAAAGGTGAACTTTTTAGAAATTGGCAACTTTGAGCACCCCTCCCTCATGCACCAAACATCCCAGCGCCACCAAATTTCAGATTTAGCTGTTCTAGTGGAAAGACAAGTTTTAGCTCGTTCGCTGTACAATTGGGGGAGATATTGCGTGCTAAACTTTGAAAAATCTCAAAATTTGGGGTCCCCTAACTCAAGTTAGGGGAGGAAATTCAAAAATCTGTCCGTTGCAAAATTTTTAATTTTATCGCTTAACGTAATGCAATACTCAGAATGTACCTAAGTTCAGTACTGTGGTCTCTGAACTGATTTGAAATAGGCGCCCCTTGTCGAAAAATGCGAATTTTTTAATTTCTACAATCGTCTCCCCACGCCCAAATTTAAGGTTAGGGTCTTGAAATTCAAAATCTATGTGGGCCTCCTAAATCTCTAAGGGTACAAAAATTTTTGGCTCCCTGGGACCAAAATTGGGGGAGATATAGGGGGTCAAAAATTTTCCTTCCCCACCCCATAGCTCAAAATTTTCATCTGTTACCTACCCTGATTTTTTGCATGCCAGGACAGAATGGTAAGGGCTGAAAACCCTGAAAGTTTCGAGAAAATCCATAATTGAGATTTTGAGATATTTCGCATTTTCTGTGTTACCCCAATGCCTGGTAGCAATTGCTCAAATCCGCTAACACGGAGTCAATGTACGATACTCCTTCACATAAACGTTGACGCCAGTTCCACCAGCCGAAAGTCAACATAAACATAACAGACCAGAATTTACATAATGAAATCTAAGGACCTTTAAGGACCTTTTCAGTTAAACTTACCGAAGGAAACGGAAACTCGAATTTGACGTATGTTGAAAGATCTGTTGAAGAATAACCTGCACATGCATGCAGTACAGTGAATATCACTCGCAGTAAACAATGTCCTTAATATTCAAACTTAAATACCTAATATATATTGAATAATAACCAAACTTCAGCTCCAGCTCCTCCACGTACGGCCTGATGATAAAATGTAAAATCTCTGAACTAAAAACAAACATTAAAAATGCAATGCTAGTTAACAAGCTAACACTACACGATACGTTTTAGCAATTACTGACAGCTGAAAGTGCAAGAAGTGCTTTGACAACATGGAAAACCCCTCTCTAACTGAACTGCACTTAATAAAACAGAGAAATGAAGGATTGAAGACTGACATTCCCATGGTATTTCAGAAACACTGTGGCAATCATATACTTCCAGCCAGCATGTAAAAATTATCTGCAGATATTGCGTAAAAAGGTGGATAAAAGCACAAAACTGAGCATACCTGAAGGCAGTTTGTAATTCAGACCACGAACAATGATAACTTCTAGGTCGTTGTCACCCAAGTCTGTACAACTCCTGTCACAGCATACAACATTCATCACCTGCAATATGAGTCTAACGACATTAACAATTTGGAAGTTGGTGGCTGCTATAATAATGAATAAATCACTCGAAAAGGTCACACAGATGAATATAAAACAACAGTTAAAAAATGAAACACAAAGCTACCAATATATTACAATAAAAAAAGATACAAGTATAAAGAACAATGAAGCACACGAAACTGTACGCATTAGCTGTACACATTTCACATCAGTACTATCGACAACTGCTTCCGAAATAACCTAAACTGTGTCATTCATTCATTCATAAAACACATTTCACAAGACAATAGCCATTCCAAGTCACCGATGATGATAGGTGTAATGCCTGAAAAGCAGCCAGTGACTGCCAAGTTGCAAAACTATTGAAGAAAAAATACATGTCTCCTCACAGAGTGCTTGAATGCATGCATGTGTCCATTTTTACTTGTCTGTATTTGGAGTACGATTTTATACTGAAAAAATTAGTTACATAGGAATGCAACCATTTGACACTATTCCAACTCATTCAGCTATCAATGCAGCCAAGATACATACTGGACAAGAGAGAACTCTCTGTTTTCGTAGTGAAATCGCGGCACTGGGTCACCATGCTGATAGGCATTCTTCAATGCTTCAAGGTCTTTTCGAGTGCTCTGATACATCTTCTCAAACCTACACAGAACCAACATCTGACAACTTCCTACAACTCTCATTCATAACAAAACTAATCTGATAGGCAAACATATCAGTAAAATTATAACTTTAGTCACTATAATCGAGAAATCTAATAGCAAAATTACAATCCTACAGAGAACAATTACTATTAAGCTAAGATATATTTTATCAACATGAAAGTATATAGCATTTTACGCAAGAAACTGACTCACTTTCCAGCAGAGGAGACATCACCGAGCTTTGTGAAATGATCTCGATTCCTTGAACAAGTCTAACAAAGCACACAGCAACAAAAATGCTAATTTAATTTAATTTCAAGATAAAGTTAATTTATAATCGCAATTTAATTGGCAATTCCTAAAATTAGACATTTTGGCACACAGTAAACATTTTTGCAGATATGTCTACAGCACCATA
>Ga0056116_1000944_pt1 | contig 10695 bp, 8 predicted proteins | sample WorMetOlspDAHAB2_FD_67352 | JGI IMG/M metagenome (GOLD analysis project Ga0056116, IMG submission 67352) | Marine gutless worms symbiont microbial communities from Max Planck institute for Marine Microbiology, Germany - Olavius sp. DAHAB.2 ...
AATGAAGTAATGTTGAAGTTCATATTCTGATCATTGACATTAACACTAGTAATACTGGCATGCTACGAGTACCACTTAACGTGGACAAGAGTGCCGCGTAATGTCAGGGAAATGTCAGGGAATTTTGCAGTGTCTGGAGAGTGGTCACCCTGTATAGATCAGGCGAAGATCAGTGAAAGTTCGCCAGTTAAAGACCGACGTTCTAAGCACTGAGGCACGACGCCAACCATGAAGTGTTTGAGTCTCCGTTGCAGAAAGAATCTTCGGAGAAGCATAGAACTCAGGATTGTATGTGATTCGCCAGGCTAGTGGTTAGATGGCTGGATGTAAAACAGGTCACAGAGTTTGAGTCAAGCTGCTGCATCACCAAGTGGTATAAGTTGGAGGCAGCGTAAGCTGGGAGGTAAACAAGCACACCGTGTGTTGCCCTGTCCCCTTCAGTTGTTAGTAAAATAAATTTTAAATGAATGAAATATATGAATAATCATAATAATAATACAAAATTTATAAAGCGCCATAATGCCGTTAGGCGACTACAGAGGCGCTGGCGGAATAGTTAGCAGAAAGCAGTAGAAAACAGATGAGTTTTAAGTCTGGATTTGAAAGTAGAGAGAGAGAGTTGCAGTTTAACACAGGCTAAAAATCCAGACTGGAGATTGAACATGCTTGGCCGTGGAGACTTGCCTAAAGTAGCTGGTGTAAGAATTAAAAGGCGTCAGTAGCATGATATGACAGCGTGATGTGCCGACGTGTTTTGACTAGAAACGCATCAGAGGGACGTTGAGCTGACATACAAGCTGCCGGACGAGATAACTGGATTATCGCGGATTACGTACCGTATCAACGCCCGCGACTGCCAGGAGTTGTGGCAGAGGTCTGGCTGAACTTCTCTGTTCTCTTTTGTCCCACTTTTGGGTTGCATGATTTATCTTTCGTAGTGTATCGGGTTCCGGTCACCGGTACCCGATCCCGGAGCATCCGGCACCGGCAGTCGCTATGATTGGCTGACATGTGGCATGCCTGCTAGGCTGTGGGCTTGAAGCGCAGTAGGCATGATTAATCAAAATGGCGTCGACGTTCAAGCGATTAGTAATCTGGCGATCAGTTTTCCTCTTTTTGGAACTAGAAGCTTAGTTAAGGGTTAGGGTTACATAGGGTTAGGGGTAGGGTTAGAGTAGGGTTAGGGTGTTAGAGTAGGATTAGGGGTAGGTTTAGGTGCCAGCTTATTATTGATAGCCGGATACTGGTTCACGATACACGACCTTTATCTTTATGTTCACGTATCTTGTTTTACCCTGGTCAGTTCAGTCATTACCCTTCGTGTTTTGGCGCTGGCGTAACAAACTTAATGAGCTCCCTTTGAGTTTTTTGCTCCCTCCCCATTATTGCGGGTTAGGAGCCGGCTTCATCCCTTTTAGAGCCATTGAGTTAAGTTTAGGAAGTTGGCTGGTTTGGCGTCGTCATAACGACATGGATCACTTCGGCAAACTGTAGCAGTCCAAACCCGCGTCCCCACTTACTTTGGCCTGCATCCAAATAGCCATATGCAGCCGTAGGCAAGGCTGTCCACCAAATGCGCAAAAAAATGCGCACTTATGCTGTTCTTTGCACACCTGGATGAAGCCCTGATCCAGTGTCATTGAATGGCAGTATCACCTGTAGTCAGGTGGAACATTGTGTGGCTCAGTGGAGTAGTGGTTAGGGCGTTGGACTTGCGACTGGAGATCGCGGGTTCAATCCCAGCCGCTGCACTGTCGAATGCGACCTTGGGCAAGTTGTTCACACACATTGTCCAGCACCTCTGAAGTTACGACCTTATGGCGCTATATACAGTAAATCAGTTTAAAATATTTAAAAAAAATTCCTAAGTGCGGCAGGCTAAGTTGGCCAGCTCTCTGGTCAACTTTCGGGCACACTATAAAATAGGTGGACTTTACTTTTTTTTACATAGTTAAACTCCACTCTTTCGCTGCTCTAATCATTGTTCTAATTTGGATTATGTGCAGTGTACACGTGTCGACCGACGAGACTTTCCACAGTGATGATGTAGTGTCGTTCATACTTGCGCTCGAAGAACACTTCTTTCATTATTTCAAGATCAAACTCTCCGTGAGATATTTTCTTCACTGAACTGCCCCAGCTGTTGTCATATGCTCACATTATTTGTCAGTTTTAATTTTTTTTAATTTATCCCTTTTACTGTTTCTGTTTTACAGTTTAGATGTTATGCATAGAAAATGGTTGTGACATAGGAAATTAGGAATATGATATACAGGGTGGCCCAAAAAAGTAAGCAACTGCCAAATGATCAAACAGTCGTATTAAATCGTATTAAAGCCTGTCGATGAGATTATTTTTATTTGTCAAATTAAAGTATGAATCTAGCACTATAATATTATTTGTTAGAATTAGATATTCTATGCATGACCCTCTTTCTGACCTCAGTAACTATGCCTGACCCACAAATTAGCGATATGCGTCAGATATAGTAAATGATGTCAGCGCTTCCTTTGGCATCATCTCACTTTATAAAGCTGTGAATTCTATGTCTAAATGATCCTCTAGACGGAGATTAATGTAAAAAATTCTTTTTTATTTCCATATTTTCTCCTGTTTCTGCTTTTCAAACATTGATTTTATCAGATGCGTTGATTTTACCCATACGGCTGCTTCAAACACAGCAAGTGATGATGCCACTAATTAGGCCACGATAGAATATTTAATACAGACTTAACATATTCTTATGCTCATGTTGTAGTCGACATTAATGAAAAATCTAGCCTTAATGGCGGATTTTAACACTGTTTGATGATGACTCGCGATAGTGGCTTACTTTTTCGGGCCACCCTGTATATGCACAAAACCAAAAATAGCAAATGTCTCCGTTGTTACAATCGGTACGATTTGTTCACTGCTTACAATTCTCAACACTGTGATTGTGATGTGCTACCAAGATTAATGCTTCCAATCCAGAGTAACACAACGAGCTATTTAGCCAGCTAATTAAATGTAATTAGAATTAGGTTGAAATTTCTAATTAATGAGAATTAGCAAAATGAATTTGCTAATTAATTAGAATTAGCTCTATATCTAATTAAGTAGCTAATTAATTAGTTGCTAATTATTTACTTACCCACCACTGGTTGATTGGGCTGTGATGCAGTTAGAATCCTGTCAGTAATATCTAAGGCATGAATAAGGGTTTGTATTAGTTAGGGCCATTGAGTTAGGTTTAGGAAGTTGGCTGTTTTGGCATCGTCATAACGACATTGATCACATCGGCAAACTGTGGATACGTCGAGTCTGGTTAGTACCGGGATGGGTGACAGCGCGGGTTTGCCGTCCCACTAATCCAGGCCCACTCAACCTGGCCATCCCTTGTGGGTAGGTTCAGTGAGTACTTGCGGTGGTTTTGGCCACCGCTGGGGAAGAAACGTCAAGTCCTGTCGTCGGTAGCGGAAGGCCCTGTCACCTGGACCGCTGGCATGCAACCTTAACTCGGTTAAAGGTGTTAATTTGAGCTGGCCATCTACCCAATATGGGTTGTATGCTAGATTTATTAGATCTAACCATTATCGGTTCAAACCAGCGTAAAGGTGATGAGCTTCTTTGCTATGGATTTCACTGTCTGTGAGTCAATATTCTCAGTCTTCTTAGGTTTAGGACGTTTATCGTTTGTTGTAGTAGATAGCAACGTATTTGTAAATAATTTGCCGATATGCTCAGCATTGTTACCGAGAAGGTTTTCATTGGACTGTTTTAATTGAGCCGCACAAATCCTCATAGGCTGTATAGTTATGCACTGACATCCAAACTGAAACGTTGTTGCAGGCGTTACAGTTGTCGAGGATTGGCACTTCTGTTCTGTGTTCTAGCAGTGATGGCGCACTGAAGGTATGATGCGGTCATTTCATATCAAATCATATGTAAGAGAGGCAGCATTTAATATGATAAATGTAGAAAAAAATCTTCCAGTTTAAAACAGTCTGTAACGGCGACACGGCCTACATCACATAACTAAAACAGCAAAAATAAAAAAGATGCTGTTACTTTGGCATACTGTCAACGTGCTCCATTTAAGACAGTGGTTTTTGTTTAGGCAATGAGATCACTTTGCAGTGTTAATCCGTCTTCCCTTTAACTGGAACTTTTGAGGCACCATATAGCCTTATTGTGCCTAACATGTTAAACCCCAATTAATAAATCGCTCTGCACTTTAGAAATACTCTTACTTACTTAATTACTCAATTACTAACTTACAGTTACTTACTTACTTATTTTGTGCTTGTATGTGTTAATCAGATGTACTCTACACAGCACGTTCTGCAGATCCTCTCGCATCTTGTCCTCGTCATACGAGAGCAGAAAGAAGAGATGATTGCCTCTGACTGACATCAGTGGCGAAAGACTGCCAGTGTCCATGTAGTATCATGCTGGACTTCGGAGGTGGATCCAGAAGAATACGGGATGAGGAAGATTCATCAGTAAAATACTTTACTTAACCAAATGTACGCTATAGAATACTTGTTAGTTTCATTCAAAAAGTGTCCAAAATAACTTACTTCGGCTCAACCTGCGATGGGGTTGGCTGAACCTCCTTGGATCTACTTCTGGACCGGTCAGAATGGGTGGGGAAAAATTTGGCCGAAAATTCGCCGCTGGAAGGTGTTGACGGAATTTTTTTTCCGAACGGAATTTTTTCGTTTTTTTTTTGCGTTTTGTCACGATCAGCATTTGGCGAGCGAAGAACGAATCTGTTAATTGTTTCATCGCTGCGAAATGCTAAGCTGTTGCTTTCCGTATAACCCTATATCGTAACTTGTGCCGGTTATTTGCGCCCGTAGACATATTATCTTGAATAGTCGGTGTTGAATTAATTGACTGGTAGCAGATTTGTTTACTTTTTGTCAGCACTGCTATGTGCGTAATTATTATTATTAAACTGATTTATAAAGTGCCATAAGGTCGTAACTTCAGAGGCGTCGTTTGTTACCACCATCTCCAGTACTCATTGCACCTACCCGCGGAGGGATGGCTGGGCTGAGTGGGCCTGAGTTTCCTGGATAATGGTATACCCGCCAAAGGTCGTCACCAATCCCAGTACTAACCGGGCTCGACGTAGCGTAACTTCATTGATGTGACGCAATGCCGTTGGGTGAGTGAGAGTTTAACGCCCCACCCGACACGTTACCACTACGCCAAACCAGCTTATAGATGAAGTTCGACACTTACAGTAGTGTTTTACAGCAGTCGTTCATGCTTAGCGAGGGTGGTGTGTATCTGTGTATTTCCACTAGTTGATAAAAGGAATGTACATTGTCTAATTGCAGTTGTGATGTTTGCATTGTAGATGTAGAGTTATATGTTGGCATTTAGAAGCTAGTGCAGCTCTTAAGATTTGTTATACTTCATCAGTCTTTTATTTTGCACTTCACGATATAACGAGGGTGGTGTTTTTAGCAAAGTGTGTTTTTTTAGGAACTGAGATTACAGTGATTGTCAAAGAGATGGGGAGTGGATGATTTGTTACTAGCCATATATTCGGTTGGGAATATAAAATAAATAAATATAAAATGTTGCTGAACTCGAGAGGTTACAGAAAGTGAACATTCAGTACAACGTAATGGTCACTTGTCATGTAGCTGGGATGACTTGAAACTGGGGTTTGGGTATCTTCCTGGTCTAACCCCGTATCCAAACCCTATTGTTAACAGCAAAGTTCCAACAAGAGTGGGGAAACAAAACATCATATGAGGTGAAATTCTAAGATTCCCCACTATATATACCGTAACAATGACACCCTGGGTTTAAGTCCGTTTAACGATGTAATTAAGTGAAAGCCGTTATTGTGAAAAAATAAAGTTACATGCACACTGCAAAATCTGCTTCGATGAACCAATTTTGTTAAACGGAGTAATGTTCATGTAATTTTTGTCAGTTGTTCGCTAAACGCTTTATTGAACAATTTCTGATGTTTAGAGTTTCTGTTGCAGTTTTACACATAACAGATGTTGAAATGAGTATGATGCTCGGGGGCGTCGTGCAAAAGTCATCTGGGGGCACCAGCTCCCGTCCTCTCCCCTCGCTTCCCACTCCTTTCCCTTTTCCCACCCCTTAGAAGTAGGCCCCCTTATTGCGGCTATGGGGCCTGGGGGCACTTCAGGTCCCCAGCAGGTCCGGGCAGAGCCCGGCCACCAAACACTATTTGATGAATTCCAGGCTAAAAATCTCGCCTCTAGTAACAACGGTCTTCAGGAGTTTTTCAGGAAATGAAACAAACTGGGGAGACTGGGTGGCTAAGTGGTAACATACTTTACTTTCATGCCGGACTGCCAGAAAAACCTTTAAAGTTTAGATTACGTACACTAAGACTAAAGATTGCAGAATAATAGCCCAACGCTAGCAATGTCCTGTTGCTGACAACTTACAGTGAGAGACCTACATTAGGGGTGCGGCTTACGCCCTATGTATTGATTCGTAATCAATTTAGATTATCATATGAGCGAACTATTCTATGTGTGACCTACTTTATGGCGTCAATAGCTGCTCTGCTTGAAGCTGCAACATGGGTAAAATCGACGTGCAAGATAAAATCCTGACTGAAAACCCGAAAAGAGAAAACATGGAAATCGAAGCAAACGGGTCAGCTGGAACCAGAGAGAGCGTCGTTATTGAGGTCACAAAGTAGGTCACGAACAGAATACTTTGAACCAACGAATAATATTAGTGGTTAAGATATCATTCCTTTATTTTGGTTCACATGGGGCTACAACTGTAGTGCACAGAAGATTATTAACTGCGGCTTAGTACATATGAGCAATCAAATTACAATGAACCATGTTTGAATGCAAATATTCAGTGATGGCAAAATATTCTCTTATTGCAATAACTTTCTTAACAGAAAAACAGAAGGAAGGCAGAAAAGACAATCTGTATGATGTCCACGTAACAGTTTGATGCGTGAGTGACGAAATCACAGAAATCAAACGACAGAAATCGCAATTGTCAGACAAATACTCTAAATTCGCCACCAACGTAGACAAACGAAACAAGAAACAGTAGGCCTACCGCCTGTGTCTGTCTCCCTCTCCTTGTAAACGAAGTAGGTTATAACCTCAGCCAAATGAGAATGCTTTTCTCCTCATATATACATGGTGGCCCAAAAAAGTGAGCCACTACCAAATTATGAAAATATTGTCAAATCGTATTAAATTCTGCCAATGGGATTAGATTTCTTCGTCCAATTAAAGAAATGATAAAGCACCATAATATTATTCCGTCGGTATTAAATATTCTCTGTGACCTACTTTTTGACGTCAATACATATGCCTGACCTACAAAGTAGCGATATGCGTCACATACGGTAAATGATGTCAGCGATACCTGTGGCATCAGCTCGACTTAGCAAGCTGTGAATTCCATTCCTAAACTATATGTCAGATGGAGATTTATGTAAAAATTGCACTGACTTCCATATTTTCTCTTTTTTTCTGGTTTTCAATCATGATTTTGTCATATACATTTATTTTACCCATGTCGCAGCTTCAAACACAGCAACAGTTACTGACGACGTCACAAATTAGCTCACAAGTAGAATATTTAATACAAACTAACATTTTCCTGCTCATTTTATACTCAAAACTGATAAGAAATGTAGCCGCAATGACGGTTTTTAATACGATTTAATGATGGTTTTTGAAAGTGGCTTACTTTTTTGGGGGCCACCCTGTAGATGTGTCAGCCGAAGCCTACAGCCGTCACTTTTATCCGCCAAAAATATTCAGCTAGCCAAAATCGCCACCATTCATTTAGACAAAATATTCAGACACTCTGTCCCGGTGAGTGGCATACTCAAGTTTCTGACCGAGCAAAGTGCGTATGAGTAACTATTACTCAACAGCAAACACTTCGCATTTAGATGTAAGTTATAAATTAAACCATTTCCATCATTTTTCGGTTTAATCGTCTTCTGCCACTCCTTCACTGCATCTGAATTTCAGCCGTAACTCAGTCAGTCGGCTGTAAACTAGCCAAATGTTCAATATCTTCTCGCATAAATTTAGGTAATCAGCCAAAATACTAGAAAAATGTGCCTCAGGTTGCCTTCCATGAACCTTGTTGGAGACTTATCTCAGCTAACTTGTTCTTCAGATCCTGTAGACATGACATGCCATACCAGTCACACAAAATTCTTTCACTGGAGTGATAACATACATAAGATGAGTTGTCTGAAAAACACTTAAAACACAAGTTACAACTATGTAAGGTTTGTTTAGCTATGCAGTAATGGCAACTAATTGCCGTTAAACATTTAAAATTAAAGCTGTTCTACGACTATACCATTCCTAACAGAAGTTTAATAAAATGTCATTTGAATAAGCAATGTTCTCTGTCCTGTTTCACACACTCAGAGGCACAATGCCCATCCTGCCAGTCAGCCAACAATTCAAACATGTCCAATCTTTTCAAGTGCTTACAATGGTCAAAAACTCTACAGAATTCATCTTTGATAGATATATCCACACTCGGGGAAAATATCACATCACAGAAGCAGCTTTAACTGAAACACAGCAGGTGACTTCTAATAATTTTCTGCAAGTCCAATTTGCAAATCTTTACACCAAGTAAAAAAAACTGTAGAGGGACACTGCAGTCCAGCGCCTGCATACACCAGCTGAAAATGTCCACTGAAGTGGAGTGGCTCGCAGTCAATTGACAGTTCGTAACAGCAATAAAAATCGCAACAGCAAGGACGACCGAACATCGCGACAACAGCCTAATCGACCTCTTCCATTCTGCCGCGTTTTCGTCGGTACCCTCGAGTGGCAGGAGGTCGTCACTTTTGTATTAGTCAACTGGGGCAATGTCTTCATCAACGCAGATATCCAGCTTAATCATGCAATGGATACGCGAGGCATGAACCTGCGCATCTTCCAGGGTGAACCAGGCACAAGCAGGGACGTTTCGTATAGCAGCATGACTCAAGTCCTTCACGACTTGTCATTCTTGTCGGCATCGGCTTTATCGTTCAGCATCTTAACGACGCAGTGCTCGGAGTTAATTTTGAGGTGGTTTTTTTGGTCATGCAACCCATTGTGCTACGCAGAGCTTGTGCCTTCATGATGTGCCTTCGAGCATGCTCCATGTTTGCCGACCATCCGTACTGGCTTGTGAAGACGCAGCATGGCTACGCTACCAGGCGGTTCGAAAACAACCTGCAAGCGAACACAACAGAAAATTTTGTTAAGGCCAGCTACGGACAAAAATTGCAATAAAATTAAACGTGCACTGACATTCTGAAAACACTCCGGTCGCACACGGCTCAGTCTGCATCCAGAAACTATGAACTCTTGAAGATCATATTAGCGAATAACACAAACACAAACAACAACATAGTAATACTTCACGAAAAGGAATGCAGTGTACTCCACACTTATTTTCACAACCACTGGTGAGGAAAGAGACGAAACGTGCGATGGCTTGGTTCAACGTTTAGCACGCTGGTCCTTGCAGACTTTCCGTGATCTATGGTTGGAAAGGGCGCAGGCTTAGCCTATGGCCCACAGACTGTGCGCCCACTCTGTCTGTGACAATAGTATATTAGTGATGATTTCAGAACAATACACTACACAAATTCGCTCATTTACTTACTACGTTACGAGCCGAGTTTTTCCTCAATGCCGTGGCTTGCATTTAAATGGGACTACATATAAGTGGTCTTGCTTACATCCAGCATGCTTAAAAGTGAAGTAGACTCTACGCTTTACAGTCTACGTTTTTTACATATCATCTTTAGTTGCCAAATTCAATGAAGAAGTTATGCACTCAGAAAAACCTATGTCACTTTACAGGTAATGGGTACACATTATGTACATTGTTAAGTGGTGCAGCCCCTAATAGTCATCCTGATACAAAAAAAATAAAACCATCTGTTGTTCAAGTTACAAGGAACCAAAAATGTCTATACTGCATGTAATAAAAATAATAGGTTTGCAAAGTGCACATAATATGATTTCACTGCAATCCTCTAGTTTACCATATGCAGATCATTGAAAGTGTAGAACTCCGTTATAATCTTTGAAATCCTACCATAGCAACCCTTCATCTTCCACCTTCACACAACTGGTATTCTACAATGCAAAATAAAACGTGCAAAAAGTCGGAGAAAAAGCGGGTCTTACTTTGAAATTTGTGCCGACTGCACGTAGAACTTTCGAGCAGTCATCCTTGTTGGTGCCGATGTTGTCAAACAGCTCCGCGAGTATACTGTATGTATGGAAGCACCTCTTGACGAGATTCTTTAGAGTCACCTGCGGGATTTTGCTCCGCTGCAACGTCTCGCGACAGATGATCAACGAAAGATTCTCCGAATGCCTTTGACGAAGCCGAGGTACTCAGGGATCGGCTCTTCAAAGGTTGTCCGTTACGAACGCCAGTTGCACGGAAGAGGTTCTCAAAAAGTCTAACGGGGCTCGGTGTGGGATGAAAAGCACGGCACGGAAATCGAGCTGCTGGCCTTCGACGGAAGAATGCTGTGCATGCAGATATAAACCGACTTCAGTAACAGCAATCATCGCAGATCAAGATTACACTGCAACCTCGTTGTTATAATGCTTATTTTGGGAGCCAAGTGAAACGAGCATTATAACAAAAAGAGCGTTGTAATGGCATGCGCTTTCTGAATGGCATAAAAAG
>Ga0056116_1000945_pt1 | contig 10692 bp, 10 predicted proteins | sample WorMetOlspDAHAB2_FD_67352 | JGI IMG/M metagenome (GOLD analysis project Ga0056116, IMG submission 67352) | Marine gutless worms symbiont microbial communities from Max Planck institute for Marine Microbiology, Germany - Olavius sp. DAHAB.2 ...
TAACAGTAAAAAAGTGATGGCATATAAACAGTAAATGTAAAAATGATAACAATAACTACAATTTACCTAAATCTTAATTATGTTTCATGAAATCAATAAAAAATCAAACAAGAAACAAATAGCTCACCTATAACTGCAAACACTAACACTGACTACGACCATATTTATACATATGATTTAAAGCCATAACAGATGTAATGACTTACTGACAGTTACAGCATATGATACTACATCATGTCAAAACTGAAGCAAAGTAACATCTTTTATGAAAAGTTAACACACAAGTTGTTTTACAATGGTGTCAAGCTGTCTGATTCTGTGACATTTATTATCAGTCATCTCTTTTTCAAAGGCAGGATAGTATTTTGTTTTAAACTTTCATAGTAAAACTTTCATAGTAGTGGATATTGTATGGATGTTTTTATATGTGTTGTGCTGTATCACTTGTGGTGTCATGGCCTTGATCTTGCTACTGAAAATAAATAAATCAAATAATAATAATAAATGCAATGTACCTGTGATGTCCAGTATACTTGGCACCCTTCACATGTCCAATGCCAGTGCAGCCAGGAGTTGGACAGTCGCCATGCATTGATGCACCTAACAGACATAACCACATAAAAGTATCAACAAATGTTTTATACTCGTAGGTGCTATGTATGTTCAATTAAAGTTTCAATGCCAGACATCGGCAAATAGTATGGTACTCTGCATTACCAGCGAAACACATGGCAACACTAAATGTGATCAAATTCAAACCATCCGAGACCTATCGGCATAATGTTCACAATCCAGACGAGTAGAAAGATAGTCCCTAAGTTTTATTGTTTTGTAGTTTTATAGTATCTTTTATAAGGACTGGCACCTCCACTGCTCGCCCGACACTGACAAACATATAGTTTTATATTTATACATATTTCTCTCTGTTTTCTATTGATTTAATTCTCTGCAGTACTGCATACATTCCCTCATTCACTGTTAAGAAACGCTGTCCACGTTTTGCAGGATATTTTGTGACAGACTGATAGAATGATGGCATTAAAAGAAAATGGTCAACCAAAAATCAGTAACAGTAAAAGAGAAAAATGGTGCAGAACAATACACAGTCTACTGAGATACTAACTTGGTGGTGGCATCAGTTCATGACCAGTACGATGGCACCATCCTGGAGGGTGGATGTCAGGGCAGTCGTCATCCACCCAGTAGTCGTAACTTTCTGACCAGCCGTCGAAATGTATCGACAACTGACTCGGTCTAACATCAGCGATGGTTGCGACACGTATCAGCATTGGATTGCGTTTGTCGATGGCTTCAAGCTTCATGCCAACTTCAAAACCATGCATTGTATGCTACAAAATAAAACAACCCGCTAAATCAACTACGAAATACACCTAAATGTCACATAATATTCTGATCATTGTACGGCACCCTTGTAGTGACTCTAGCCGTGTTACTGCGCCTTATAAATTGTTTAATTATTATTATTAGTCAGTTATCTGCAGGCATCAAAACACGTTGGCTTACAACAAGTACAATGAAGTATAGCAAAAAAGTTGCACACAGATTCGGTAAAAATATACAAAGTTATAAGATGCAGTGATAAAATGTAGTAGGCCTAATCTAATAGATGTCTTTGCAGAGCATAAAAATTTAAAAAAAAAACGTTTAAAAATGCCCAATGCATGTAGTTAACCATGGATTACAAATTGTGACACAATTCACATTATCAGCCACAAGGGTACACATCCCGACCTTGTTCCGACACACACGTCTTTGTGTGGCTATCAGTGGAGCATTAACTACTGAAGGCCCCAACTTGTTGTGACCAATGAATCAGTCGCCCCAACGGCCAAGACAACAAGAAGCAGCTAAGATATAGTTACCGGTTTGAAGGCTCTTGATGGCACAGGCTGAGACCTTGTAGTTGAGAGATACTCATCCCACGTAAATCCAGCAATGTCTTTCCAATCTGATAATCCACAAATAAACTGATTAAATTCCCTCGGCCAGTAAGCAAGTATGTACAGCTCGTAGTATTGGTATTCCTAGGTGGTGCAGTTAAACATAGTTTTGGCTCCACTGCCCTTTCAGCAACTGTCTTGTGTGTGATGTCTAAATCTAACGACAGACTGTTCCAGAGTCATGGTTTCACAACGCTAAACGCTGTTGCCAAAGTTTGTGCATGTCTGACTCACAAGAAGCGCATCCCAAGAGGCATAAAAATACATACACTCGGTATGTAGAAATATATAGAAATATACGATGGTACTACTTCGTTGAACTCTTTACCGGATTGTCTCCATGACCCAACGTTGAGTTCTGACAGTTTTAGATAACAACTTAAAATGGAACTATTTGCGAGTTATTAAACACACTAAGCACAGTAGAGATGCTTCATGATTCTGTGCTATATAAATTCACGTTTCATTGACAGTTAGTTTAATTTGCAAGACTGCGACACTATTCCATTGCCAGTGCGACAACGTGAACCAGTCTTTCTGATCCTGTTTTAGTGCTGAAGTTTGTTAAACATTTCCATTTGCACCGGCACTATCACACTGAGCAAATTATGGGGTTGGAACTAATGGATACACTACAGAGATTGACATAGACACTGACATCGCTGAGTTACCAGAAGTAAGTGAAATGGTCAATACTCCAGACTGGTGTGCCTTTGGGTGCTAACTGCCGGACATGCCATAGAAACATGATTTGGAGAGAGTAAGCAGTTACCTAAGATCACACACCATGTATATGTACAGTCTACCTTGGTGGCAGGTTTGGCATAGTGGTAACGGCATTGGTCACATCAACAAAGTTAAGATCGAGCCCAGCTACTTCTACAATTGGTGACTGCATTTCTAGTATTTTCCAGGCCACTCAGCCTGGCCATCCATCCATGAGTAATTGGCCACCACTAGGAAAGAAACGGTGAGTTCTCCGTAGCAGTCAGCCCTGTTACAAGGACTGCAGGCATACTGGCTTATGGTCTGTCAGCTTAATTGAGTCTGATCCTCACTAACTCAAAGGTCAAAGGGGATGAGCTCCTTCGCGACAGACCTCACAGTCTATTCATAAATCATCTCTTTCAGTGCCACAGAAATGATCAACGAAGGTTTGAGCTAACAAGCTAACATGGAGAGGGGAGACAAAAGCCGATCACATACCATTTGGAGGCGACAAAGGTTTTCCATTTTCCTGGCACCAGCCAACTGGATGCAGAAAAGGAGATGAAGGGTCACTCCAATAATCGTAGATGCTGTCCCAGCCGTCGAAGTGGATTAAGACACGATCACCGAGAACATCAATGACGGTTGCAACACACGTTGTGTCAGTGTTGTTCTTTTTATCGACCGCCTCCAGTTTCATTCCGACACGAAAACCGTGAGGAGTGACCGACTGCAACCAACAACACAAGCAACACTGAAAGTCAATTTCATCAACTGCAATTATTGCGAATTTCAGACAAAATAGTAGTGAGTAAAATAGTAGTAGTACTAATTTTTACTGTGCATTTAATATGCACATATCAATATGACACTGGAAGTTAGCATAAAATACAGTTAAAATACAATAATACATAGTACAAAATAGATGTGGTATTGATGTCAAAAAAATTAGAAGTAGGTTACAGCATAAGAATATCTGCATGGAATATGATGACGGCAGCTTCTAAACCACAGCAGAATCCAATAACGTACGAACAGCTGTCACATTCTTGGAAAATGCAAAACAACAGGATCCTTACATAAAATGATACTTAGGCAGTTAAAGAGGGTCCCATAAAACAAACAGTTCTAGGTCACCGTCTAGTGCTACAATATCAGTCTAAAGTAGCATAAAAACATGTCACCCAACTCACCGCCACTTGTGTATTCGAAAAAAGACTCTTCGGAGCAGCAAAAAATTTGGTCAATTTCTGATAATTATTCCAGTCAAATGACTCTGGCGTATACCCTGACAATAACACAGCAAGTGTACTGTATTGGATACTGTGACCAATGGAACAAAACTGCACAAATGCACAACACATTACATGCTACCATTTAACAATAAAGCTTACTAATCCTATTAATTTAAACATCTTATAAATATAAGCTATATAATATATAAGCTGCAAAACAGCATGCACTATCCATGCTGGCCACTACGGTCATTCATCAAATATTACAACACAACAAGTAATTTAAAACAATAAAAAATATATAACAGAGAAAATGTAGCAACAAATACCAAAACATCCATCCACTACTCCAGGTGCTATCACGTAAACACTTCTGATCGTTTAGTATTAGTGCTGTCAATAATTTACAATAGTAACTTAACCTTTTCAGGCAAGTGACTAGTACCAACTACAAAAATGTGGGTGCATGGAAATGATGCTTCTGTCAAAAGCAAATAACGAGGATTCACAGTCAAAACTTCCTATTTCTAACAAACAAACATGAAAACAGCACTGCACACAACACAGAAAAAGTGAAGCAAACGCCCACCAAGTGGAGGCTGCAGTTCCTTGCCGTTCTTCTCTGCCCAACCAACTGGAAAGATAAATGGAGAGTCGGCATTTGACCAGAAATCGTAGCACTCGGAGTAGCCATCGAAGTGCAGACGAAGCCGATGACCTTTCACTTCGACGACACTCAGCACGCAGTACAGCGAAGGATGCAGTGGATCGATGCCTTCCAACTTCATTCCGACACGAAATCCATTTCTTGTCGACGGGAAAGCCTAACAGCAGCCACAAAATCGTTTTCAGTCGAGCAATTATCAGCCACAGACTGATATTGCTGTGGCACTAGGCACAGGCATGTTTCTCTGTCACTTCTGACAGTGCTGTTTTGGCAGCAGCAGGCACATCAGACCTGTTGAAATAAATGGAGAAACACGAACTGTGCTGGGCGGAATGACAATCTAAACAAACGAATAAATAAATGGGTACACCAGCAATACTAATGAATGGAGCATAACCTCAGCTTTCAATATCAAAGATGTTATGGACATGTTTAACTAAGTGACTTTCACAGTGAATTAGCCTCGAGAAAAAAATCCTAGTTAAAATTGTAGTTGTCTAGAGCTAGCAGAGTTTCTGCTAACAGACAGACAATCAACCAACAGAAAAGCAACCAACAAATGCAAGAACAGGGGCAATCCAAAAAATAAATGTAATCAAAATTCTCATAATAGCGTGTATAAAAAATAACCAGTACGTTTTTAAACAGCCTCGGTGGTGCGGCAATTCCAATCTCTTCACTGAAATACTGATTCCATGAGAATCCTTTCTTCTTGCAACTCCTTTTAGCAACATCCGAGTCGTCCTCGCCATCAGTGCAAGCCACTTTGACGTCGATGCTCCCATCATCACTGGTCGACTTTCTCTTCTTTGCATTCTCTGAAACTGCTCGATCTACCGGAGGTCGGCCTTGACGACCGGAAATCCACTGTCGTCTGACATACACATTACACAACTGCAGTCTAGGAAAAAACCTGCACTTCATTCATATTTGCACACAATTCACAATCCTATGGTTAATAATGACAGCAAGAACTTCTGAAATAGTTTTCACAGATATGTTCCATTTTCACGTTTTTGGTTTTACTGGCAACTGCAGTTGACTATTATTGCAGTGTCTCAGGGACAACAGCTGAGTAGGTCCAGACCTGATATTAGCAAATTATACTCGCACAGATATTTTTAACTTTATGACTTCTTACACAAGAATGGACACACATACCACGAAACAGGTCACTACATTTTGTCCGACTCCAAAAGAAAATCAGTCAAAACTAAGAGAAAAGTTGCACATACTTGCTGGCATTCACTTCGGCACACTGTGGACTGCAGTACTGTCCTTCTTTGAGGAAGTCACGAATTGAGCCAGGAGCACCACAGTGAACACATCTCGCTTGGGCACGAGTCAATTCATCTCCAGTTCCTGCAACGGGAACTTTTTCTGCAGTAATCTTTAAGAAATCACTACCTCACCCGCAATTCACCTGAGGCACTGGGCTTGGCAGTGGGTGGGAAGAGAAGTTGTAAAAAAACAACAGAACTACACAAACTGGGGAAACTCTGCTGTGGTGTGGAATTAATGGATGTCGTTTAAAAATCAGAAAACATGGAAATAATGTACAGTACTACAGCGAAAAAGACTGACCTTATTATATCTGGGTGAATGTATGAAGTACACAAAAAAACAAGAGGCAGACAAAAGGAAAATCTCAATTTGTAATATTTTATACTATTTTATTGGGTGTGAATTTACAATCAACGCTTCATGATGTATCACATTCACATATTGATACTTATTGCATTTACAGTGCCTCAGGACTTTGTGAAACGACTTATTTAAGGCATGTTTTAACAATTTTATCATCAACTACTTTTAATTATGATGTAAAGGTAACGGTAAGAAAAACTGTTAACGAATTGTTATGGTAGTTGTACGTTGTGAAATTGCTGTTTATATTCTACTTTTTTAATGCACCACCCTGTACACTACACAAAAATCTAGCGCAAAAAGAAATATGCTGCTTATACGAACAAGTTCAACACCACCATCAGTTATTAACGTTGTCTTTCGACTGATCACTGGTTAATCAAAGAGGCATTCCAGTGGAAAAGCTTGCACAGGACAAATTACGCACATTGGAAACAAGAGTGATAACAGTGGACGACTGTGAATGTTCATATGCATCCGTGAAACTGGCTGAGATATGTGAGATATGCCAATGCATATCTCACTTGTTCTTGTTGCTGCCACTGACACACCTAATATAAAAATGGTGACAGCTTGGGCCATACCATTCTGACTGGATGACGATGACTTGATGCCTGACGACACGTATGATGCGCTGCTACTGCTGTGGCTGGATTGAGAAGCAGTTACGACAGCATCAGTCTTCACAATCTCAGCCACTCCACATTCCTTCATCCGAAACTACATGCATACAAATCACTCTCGGATAGATGCATACATTTTTCACACTTCCAACGCACAAGCAATTGGCTTTTTATAAAAAGGTAAAACCAAAATCATACTGAAAGTGTTTCAACAGCATTTACAGGCCAAGTTTTAAATTTTTTACCCACTTTATATCAATTTTATTTTTTTTTCAGTATTTCATTCCTTTCTTTCTTTTTACATGTTATACATTGTTAAGCGCCTTGTAATAGGCGCAAAAAATTATGTTTACTGACTGACTTAAGTTATTCCAGAGCCGATGGCTCATAGGGAAGTGCTGTTCTCCAATTCTTGGGCCTTGGCTAGACACCAAGCTAAGCGTAAAGACCTACAGATTCCTGGTTTAAACATGTCTGCCATTGGGGCAGATGTGTAGGCTTAGGGAAAGGTTGAATACTACGCAAACAGTTCTCCCACAATGCCCACCTCATCCTTGCAACATAACGATGATCTCGTAACACGCTCGCCGACGAGTTCCTCCAGTCGTCGGACCTTGAGGCCGTCTTCACCCAGCATCATCATCACTGATTAGCTGTCATACAGAATTGTCGACTGTCAGTGACAGAACTTTTCCAGTCGCCGCTGCTCATGTCTGGAACGAACTACCACGCCACGTCATGTCTACACTGTCCCACAAGTTTTCTGCATTTGTCTGAAGACTCATCTTTTCAGCCGTTCCTTTCCCGATTTTCTATAGTGCCTATGAAGTAACTTGTATTGTTATTGGACATTTTAATCGCTTTTGTTACACACTCACTTGCTTACTTACTGCTGCAGGATCATGAGTTAAGCATCAGATACCAATTTCGTACAGGATATGTACCACAAAAATCTACAATTTTCAGGTTTTGCTGGAGCACAACTCTCATATTACGGACTAGGCTCTGCTTACCATCCTAAACATATATACCAAAACTATGATGCTTAAATAATTAACAAGAAACACAACTGGTAGTTAAATGACTGGTACCTTAAGCGTATTAATGGGTAACGCATCGCTACTGTGTCTACGTTCCGCCACAGCCAGTTTCACGGCCACCAACGTGGACTGATCACCGTTGAGTCCAGATTTAGCTGTATGCAACTTGGACACGGGAGATGTATGAGTGGCGCTGCTGGCTGTAAGACGGCCATCACTGCTTGTCACACGAGAACTGTGGCTAACAGTGCTCGAAGCCATTCCAGACGCAGCAGCCGTCGATCTGACCACACCCAACTTACTGGGATTCAGCGCCTGCTTCATCTGCGCCTGGAGGTGCTGTGGGCGTGCTATGCGCAGCGGTGGAATGCTGCCAGGCTTGGTCGCCGACGAAGGGCGGAGCTGGTGGACACCGGCGGCGGTCAGCGAGGTGGACTGGCGAGGCGGTCGCAACGTCGGCGAACTGACCGGAAATGACCAGGATGTGGTCAAAGCGTGCGACTTCGGGGCTAGTCGTGCAGGTCTAACACTGGGCCACGTGCTGCGTGCTGCTGCCGCTGTGGATGCGTTCGTCGTAGCTTGCGTCCACGGAGGTTTCGTCGACGGCGGCTGCAGATGTACCTGGCGCCCACCGGACAAGTCCCTCTGGACGCTCAGTAGCCTTGGCATGGCAAGGTTCATTGGAGACGCAGTGGATGAACTTGCCGTCAGATTCATTGCACCATCGATGTCTGCACACAACCAGCGGACATGTCGCAATGTTTATGAGTAAAATTTGTCCACGGACGTCTACCCGTCAATCAATCAATTAACATGGAATTCCACGTAGCCTCCAACAAGACGCGGATGGAGCTGCAAAACGATGTGAAACAAGTACTAAATTAAGGAAAAATATAAAACAAAAACCATATTAAACAGGGGGACAAAAAGACAACATGAAATACAAAAGAACCATTTAAAATCATAATAGCAATGACGAAAAGAATCTCCCACGTAGTAGGTATTGGGGGTTTAATCAGAACTTTGCTTCTCTGGGACAGCGGCGTTTTCATTTTTACAGTTTCTTCGTCAGAAATGTCAATCACACAGCCATTCCTTTTCAATGCCTATAAGTGCAGAAAAAATCAATTTCGACTAAAGCTCGGCTGCAAACCTGGTCGCCAGAGTCAGGGCGCCCTCGTGAAAGGAGAGAGGAAGTGCAAGAGGGGAGAGCAAAAAGGAAAAGAAAATGGAAAATGTGTACAAGAATGCAGTAGCGACACCGCCAACTGTTTTTACCCCTGTGCCACAAAGTTCAGGCGAGGGACAGTTTTCCTTTGCAGGTCAACAGCCATGGGATGCCGCTCGTTGGAAGACATCTGCAATGAAACTAGTTTTAACTGAAATTCTTTTTCTGCTCTGCTTTTACCGGTGAATAGTTCTAAGATGCATTATTCAATAAATTCTCATTTATTTCCCCCATTTATGTTGTTCTTTTTCTTTCGGACAGTTGCAATGCACCTGTGTTCTTTGTGTAAAAAAGCACGAGAAATTCCTATGACGACGATGAGGACACGAGGATAAGCGAAAAGACAAAGACAATGATACGGATGAAAGGTTACAAAAAGGGTGTTATATGGGAGGTTGTACTCCCAACAGATTTTGGGGGACAAACGCCATTGAATCATCATCGTCATCATCTTCTTCAGCATCCTCATATAAATTTGTAAAGCGCCCCATACAAGTATAGGAACGTGGGCGCTTCATAAAATATGGTAAGCTAAAAAGCGGTTAAAACGTATAAGTAAATTTTTTAAATATCAATAAAAATTATTTATACTTATAACCAATAATATTAATAAAATATTTAAAAAAATATATTACCTTTACGACTATACAGCAACAGCGCTCCACCCTCTCGCTCTCCGGCCTCTCCCCAACCCCTCCACTCAATGTTATTGATTGCTGTCAGAACGCAGCAGATGCACAGAAATGATAACGAACAAACAAGGGTTAATAGTTAGAGCTAGTTAAGAGTTCACAAGTGTTCAGGTATAACATAGCCTACGTTGTATGAAATTAGTTTCTTAGCTGACTGGTCTTAGCGGGAAGCTCAAGATTATGTTTACCGTCAGCCGCGTCGCCAGCTGCAGCTGGCAATAATTTTAATGACTTTGGTGACAACAACTGACGTGCAGTTTTCCATGCAGCTGGATGTTTTAGGCGATGGGCTGTCACGATAACGATGCCCGTCGGTTTGCCCGAGTGAGAAAACATTATTACAGCAGGAGCTACTGAGAAAAGAGACGTTATTTTTTTAGCAAGAGACAGGTTTATATTCAATCAGAAGGCCACCTTAAATCCAACTATGGGGTCCGGGCAGCGCTGTGAGCTCCCCCAGCGGAGCCCCGGCCGAAATCGAAGATTTGAAATACGTACTGTCATACTGATACCAAAGGGGTTATGGTTGACTGCTGCTGAGTCAGTTCAGCAGTTTGTCAGCTGTTTGCATCTTTCAGTGCCTTTAGTGCTTCAAACTTTGCAGTACACAGCAGTCCAACAGAATTTTCATCTGGGGGGGGGGGCACCAGCCGCAACAGGGTAGGCGGCTGGCCCCAATCCCCCCGTGGCGACGCGCATGTTTACAGGATCCGCAAATTAGTTTTGCGATGTAACAGACAGACGGTGATGACAGTAGTCCGAGCAGTACGTGTTTCTTGTTTGCGATGACTTGATCAAACAAGTTCTCATCTGCTGCCGGACACAGATCCGCAAGCGACGGCAAATTAGGCGGAACAAAGCGACCTCGCTGACTTCGCCGGATGAAAGCAA
>Ga0056116_1000946_pt1 | contig 10692 bp, 5 predicted proteins | sample WorMetOlspDAHAB2_FD_67352 | JGI IMG/M metagenome (GOLD analysis project Ga0056116, IMG submission 67352) | Marine gutless worms symbiont microbial communities from Max Planck institute for Marine Microbiology, Germany - Olavius sp. DAHAB.2 ...
TGGCCCAAAAAAGTAAACCACTATCAAGAATCGTCATTAAATCGTAGTAAAAACCTCTAGTGCGGTACATTTCTCGTCAATTTTGAGTATAAAATGAACAAATAAATGCTATAAGTTTGTATTAAATATTCTGTGTGACCTAATTTGTGACGTAATCAGTTGTTGTGTTTGAAGCCGCGACATGAGTAAAATCAATTTGTATGACCAAATCATGATTGAAAAGTAGAAAAAAGGAAATATGGAAATCAAAGAAATTTTTACATAAATTTCCATTTAGTAGGTGGCTTAGGAATTCAATCCATGCACAGCTTGCTAAGTCGACCTGATGCCAAAGGGAGCGCTGACATCATTTATCGTATGTGACGCATATCGCTACTTGGTAAGTCAGGCATAGTTATCGACGTCAAAAAATAGGTCACGCCGAGAATATTTAATACCGACATATAACATTATAGGTCTTGATCATTTCTTTAATTTGACGAAGAATTCTAATTTCACCGGCAAACTTTAATGCGATTTAACACAATGTATCGATAATTTGGTAGTGGCTTACTTTACTGTATTATATCTGAACGCATGCCGCCTCTGACGACTGGCATTCCGCACAGAATGGTTGTTAGTTAAGTTTACGTTGGTAAAGTACACACATTGGCAAAGCACACTTTCTTTACAATATGGTGACTGGAACTACCGTAAATAAAGAAATCATTGTCTTCCCAGTGTATATTGTAGGCCTACAGTACAACTTACACGACTGTGAGCCATCTGCGCTGTCAGCAAATCGACGATGACGGCAACTCTGCAATAAAAAAACGACGTTACTTTTTTGCTGTGCGGGAAAGATCAAAAACACACCGAAACGAAAAATCGCAATGTCAGTGCATGCAAATTTTCTCTAATTATTTAGTACGTATTTCACGTAATTTTCAGAATCGTGACCGCTGCGTTATCTGTTATTTTTTCACAATAACATCGTCGGTGCGATATTAAATATTTGTCGCCAGAAAAAAATATCGGATTAATACATAGCTACTGTTAATAGAACCTGTGACGACTTCAACTACAACAATACCCGTATATGTATGAATATCAGATATATCATTTTTACATCACCTAACAGCATGAAGTGCATGCGTGTGCGTTACAGTAGTCCTTTATGATGCAGTTATTCGTAATGCACATTATATTAATATTAGCCACTATCATGCAACCAGCGACTTGACTAAACGGAAACGAAGTGTATACTTAACAGTAAGAGAATGTTAACTTTAGTTCCATAAAACGGAGCGAATTCCATGCCACCGATCGCCTATTCTGGACCATCACCAGTTGGCTGTCAACCGACCGGTTAACAACCGCTTTCTCGTGATCGTAAGCGTGCGCATCTGTCACAAACTGTCGAAATATCGTCAAACGCGACGCCAATCGAACGCGTTATTGGCGACACGCGTATATACTGTAGCCGCTTTTTTCGTCAGAAGTTTCACCGACGTTTGTCACGAGTGAGCAGTTGCTGCGCCTCAACACTTGACGAGTAACTGCGACGTCTGCTGCAGCAGCCGTCACAGTAAATCGACGCTGATTGGTCGCGGCCACCCACGGCTTTCGCGCGGTTGAGTAACGCACTTGGCAAATACTATAGCACAGTTTCTAGCCGTCAGCTAAGAGTAAGTGAAAGATGCCAAACTAATATAGTTCTTTTAACTTATCAGACAGTTCAATGTAGAAACGATGACAAAACGTACCACTCTAGTTTTCTGCAAGAACTGAGTGTGAAGTTAGGCTATACGTGCAGGGGCTGACTGGCTCTTCAGGCCGGCCCTGGCTAATTTGGCAGACCGGCCGCATCAGCAGTGGCGTAACTAGGAACTCGGGGACCTCTGCAAATAAGGAGAGCCCTCCCTGCCTAGCTAAGGACGCCGACCCCTGGGCCTCCTCCTCCTTTCCACTCCCTCTTTCAACATTTGACGTGACGGCCTACCTGGCTGCCGGACCAACCGGCCCATCTGACAACTACCAGGCGGCCAGGCGGCCCATCCCGCCCCTGTATACCTAGACTACCTGGACGCAGTTATGTCAAAGGGAACCAACCTGCCGGAACCTGCTTCTGAGAACACTGGCTTGAAAATGCAGGCAATGTCTGCAAATCTTAGCGAGAACTTCCACAAATAAGTGGCACGACGTTTGATAGCCAATTTTACGTTTTTTCAAGCTGCGCCATTTGTGCAAAGAATTCTAAATAGACAAAAAATGCAACAAACACCGTGGTTCTTTTTGCCAAAACATTTTTATATTCGTAACCTACAATAAAACTTGGAGCCCCCAATGCAACCAACCGTCAGATGTTTCCCGTTGACTTATTTCAAATCGTATACATATAGGCAGTTTGCGGTTGGCATAATTCTTTAGCCAAAATACACCAGCAAGTACCAACCCAGCTCATGTTTATTCCAACGCTAATTCAGTTTTGTTTACTTTACGTGTGTGTGGTACCTTTGCCATAACTGCGTTCATAGAAACTGCGACGTCCTGTTTTGCGTCTTAACATGTTACGAAAAAAACACAAAACACGGCATGTTGGCGTTTCAACGCATTTGCTCTGAATTTTCATATATTTATCTGTTTTCTGAACACTTTGCTCATTTTTATTTGCATTCGTATATATTCGCTCGCCGAATTAGAGAACCGATATGGCTACATTCTGTTTTGCCGCTATCATTTCTTCTCACGTCAAGAGGCTACTTTTTCGTACTCATTGTGAACGATGTTCACGAAACGTCACCGAATAACAATATTTAAGTATGCGAGTAAGAACCTTTACGATATCGATTCACACAATATCGTTAAAGTGTTCCCTAAATTTAATGGGGTGTGGCAAAAATAAAGAAGGACTGCAATCGGACCAGCTGTCATTAATATGAATTTCAAATTAATGAGCTACTGAATTATGAAACGAAATAACGAATGAATCGACAGGATTGATAACGGGCGGATACGTAAGGTAATTATGTCAACACACAAAAAAGACTTTAAAGTTTTTAAAACAAATTAACACCAGTCGCTTGATAAAACTGAACCCATGTATTTCATTTGCACATACAATAACAAAAATGGTTGCACCCTACAGGGTGGCCCCAAAACTGGCACACTTTTTGTACGCCTTAACTTCATACGCCTTAACTTCATCAAATGTTGACCGATTTTCAAACTTATTCCACTGTCTGAATCAGGAAAACATTTTAATAACACTGTCACTAAAGATCCCACCACACCTCAAGTGTGTTGCTACACTACCTTGTGAAATGTCGGTGTCTTAAAAGAAACAATTGAAAAAAAGACGATTTCTCTAACAACACATTTTAATAAACAACAGGAAAAAACGTGTTTATTGTCTCAGTTTATACCTAAAGTAACTGTCGCATCCTGCAGTTTTCACGACAAATGTTCAGTGTTCTGCTGGACGACGCAATCTTAAAGTGTGTTGTTACAGAAGTCGTCTTATTTTAAATTGTTGCTTTTAAGACACTGACATTTCACAAGGTATCGTAGCGACACAACTGAGGTGTGGTGGGATCTTTAGTAATAATATTATTACAAATGTTCTTTTGTTCTGACAATGAAATAAGAATGAAAATCGGTCAATATTTGACGAAGTTAAGGCGTACAGAAGAAAGTGTGCCGGTGTTTTGGGGGCCACCCTGTATATGCCTGAAAAAGTGCTGTTTGTGAAGAATGTACGAACTTTGTGGTGTAACTGTGCAATTGAGCATCCGGTGTTATTAGTATGTCGATACAGCTGTCTATCTCTGTCGTTATTATGATTACGAATAAACGCATATACACATAATGCATATAATCTACTGCCACAATCATACAGTCATTCATACGATGATCGAACAATATCAAAATTCAGTGGCCGCTGTAGGCACTTTTCTGAGTCGATATACTGTCATCAACCTTAAATAGCGAATAATTTAAAACAAAAAAAAACATTTCTACACTACTTCACTACTAGATGAGATTTCAACGATTAAGCAGGTTGCTCGAGAAAGTTCGCCATAAAGTCTTTCTTCATAAATTGCACCAACGGCACATTAATAATGCCGGAATTATCTAGTTGTGACCGCTATTGTGAGTGGGCCTCTACAGTGTGATCCGACCCGCAGATCCGTAAATCCGCAGTCCGCATTTTACCCGTGGCCCCCGCGTGTGCACAAGTCTAAAATTGTGCGGACTAGGCTATACAACGCGCCTCGTCAACGTTCAATAAATAGAGCTGGTGTTCTTGGAGTAACGTCGACCAGAGTGTGTGAGAAAACGTCCTGTTTTTGGCCTTCGGGGGCAGGGCACCCTCAAGACTTCAACAATGCAGCTACGTCAACGATCTATTATGCCAACATTAACAATTCGCAGTCTTATTACCTTGATTTATGATTGCTTGGGAGCATATCATGTCTTTTCTTTCTGCTCTTTTACGCCCCCAAACAAAATAAGTGAGAGAGTAAATAATCAAGTTATGGAGCGCAGTTTCATAATATCTCCAATGCGCTGGATACGCTGTGCCTAAGAGTGTGCTCACAAGAAATTCTTTGAATGACGCTTATAAATGTTGAGTTCAAGTACCGGATCACACACACACAAACTGTGCTAATTTGTAGATAATAGAACTAACATTATAACCACTAAAATTCTGCGGAAGAAAGCCTGTGGTAGTTGCGTCCCCAGTTAATTTTGAACGATGAAACTTGTATTATAGTTACAAACTTTTTCAAAACCGAGGGGAGAGGGTCCCTGTGGAAACCCCTCTTGTCAAGTTTAAAAATAGAACTGAGTTGTTCCCCTTGTCATTTTTGAGACAGTAAACTAATACTACCGATCTGTGAACTACTTCAAAAATATCCAGTTGCGCAGCCAGGAATTTGCGACAGGGAGTGCGTAAGGTCGTTCTTTCTGATTCAGAGCGCCGATTTCCAGGGCTGCTGTTACCCTGAGGACTGGATTTCAACGTCCACACCCATACCGTACCCATACCTATGGAATCCCTAAATACTTAGAAATCAGGTACAGAAAATTATGCATTTTCCTGACAAGGGGTACGCACCTTACGCACCTTGTATGTCTACGCCAATGAGAGTCCGTGGCACACCCCACCCCCCCCCCTTAGCACCCGAATAAATCCGGACTCGAGAACGGAAAAAGCGTTCATTCGGTGATCGGCGTCAGCAGCAGCTGGCTGTGTTCGTCGTAGGTTGACATTAAGTGGCCACCGAGCGGCGGCGGAGAGAGCCGCTCCTGCTGCTGAAACTGATGCGGAAGATGACGATCGGTATCTTTGGTTGTCTGCTGCGTCGGTTTCGCCGGACTGCCGTGCTCGCCGCTGCTCTGCGACGCTACGATGGAAGACTGCGTGTCGCAGGATGAGCCGCTGTAGCTGTCAGCCGAACAGCGACTTGCGTCAACGACCGGCGACGTCTCACCGTCGTTCAGCTGCAGATATTTCTAAACGCAACGATTAAATCGATCAGTCACAACAAAGAACGATAAAACTACAATTTATAAGGCGCATGGCTAGAGTCACTACTAAGGGCGACGTACTAGAAAGGGGGTTAGGCTAAATCACCAGCAATTGCAATAGAAGGAAATATTGAAATATTGAGTTAGTGTTAGGGTTACGGTCAGGGTTAGACTTGGTGATAAAATAGTGTAATCTTTACAATGAACGCCACTGATGTTATGCTCACGGCATTTTATCATTATTTGTAGATTTCCTTCTATTGCCGGCGATTAAGCTTTACCCGTACTAGGGTGGCCCACAAATAGTGAGCCAATACCGAATTATCAATACATCAATATTAGATAAAGTTTTCGAATATTATCAAAACTGTTTTATATTGCCAATGCGCTACCTGCGGCCTATACGCTGTACACCCGCTTTGTCTGTGACACAACAGCGCCGCTGCAGCTGCGGTATGGGGCTTGTGGTGCTATAGGGGGCGCTGAAATCGCGAGACCTGACATCGCGAGACCTGACAACGCGGCACCGTATCGCAAGGGTGGACATCGCGAGACTGGACAAAGCGGCACCAGATTAAACAGATCGCAACGGGTTGGACATCCGTCTGCCCAAGATAAAATCGAACGTGCTGAACGATAAGCGAATTAAATCCTGTTTGTCACGATTCAACAGCGGCGCTTAGGCCTATAGTCGCCTGTAGTTTCTGCGTGCAGTCAGCCATTCTGTCGGCGCTCATGCGGAGTCCCTGCAGCCGCGGGTCGACAACAGAAGTAACAGAAACAGCAGCGAGGACAGGCATGGCGCTAGCTGTGCCAGCAGCGCCAACTTCATGGCGTCGGAATCGGCAACGACCTCAGACGACTGTTGCGAAGTTTGCATCGTGGCGCCACGTGCTGGCTTCGCACTGGTGCCGTGCGTACATATAACACGTAAACAGTATACAAAGAAAACTTCTAAAAGTTGATCTATCAGTCAATCACACAATCAATCACTATTTTATAGTGCGCCCAAACGTTGTCCAGAGAGCCAACTTAGTCGTCCGTACGTATCAATAAGTAAAACAGAAAGAAACAGAACTACAAACCCGATGAGCAGCTCATATAATACTCCCTGAATCAAACAAACTTTTAGTGAGCATCTACTCAAACACTGAAACAAGTCTCGCGACGTCCACCCTTGCGATACGGTGCCGCGTTGTCCAGTCTCGCGATGTCAGTCCCCACGATTTTGATGGTCTCGCGATGTCAAGTCTCGCGTTTCAGTCGCCCCGTGCTATACAAGTGTTATATACCTTTGCTTTCGCCATATACTCTAAATCTCCGACTGACACAAAGTAGCGGCTTATCGCGCGATCTATTAGTGACAGAGAAGCTTCTTGTGTAGACCAACCGTTTTCGAAGTGCTGGAGAGCAGGGAGTCAAATGTTTGTGTTAACTGAGTGAAGCTTGGTCGATCGGTCGGCGTCGGAGTCCAGCATCTCATCATTATGTCGTAGCTACACATGACAACACGCTAGCGCTCGAATTATATATTTATATATTTATGAACTGATTTATAAAACGTCATAAGGTCGTAACTTCAGAGGCGCCGTTTATTCCCCAGAGATGGCAGAAACCATCTCCGGTACTCGTCGCACCTACGCACGGAGGGATGGCCAGGCTGAGTGGGCCTGAGTGGCCTGTATAATACCGGGATGGTAGACCCGCCAAAGGTCGTCACCAATCCCAGTACGGTATCGTGACGTTCTATGTGCTAGCTTTGAAGTCTGGGGTGTGACGACATATACACTTCTTGGCTGGAGTGGGTATATGTCTGTCGCGGCGAGTGTGAGCGGTGGGCGGCGCTTGTAATGTTAGAGGCGGAGCATACAACACAGACGCCGCTGCTATAAGCTGAGCAGAGAACAAAATTTGAACTCCAACATGCCTATTTCAACAAGTTTCTGCAGAATTCTAGCATTTACGGCCAGAATTGTGGTCGTGGACTCGTGGTCCATGTACAACTTTCGAGCTGCCACCGATCACTTTTTTTCGCCGCTGCAACTACCTACTCGGCTGTATTTGAACAGACCGCAGGAACGGGACAGACACTGCAATCGATTCATAATGAGTCCCCTACAGTAGCCCCAGAGAGGGGTCCCCGTCACACTTTCAACGTAATACGACTCACATTAGTGGTCGTTTCGTAAAACAGAAACAATGGGAACGCTGGCGAGCCAAGCTGAAATTGGTGTCTGGGTCCAAGCACCGGCGGGGCTTGCCCTCCCCGTGCACGGCTGGTGGTGGTTGTGGGAGAAAGTCGCCCACTCCCGCTGCGGGAGTCTGGGGCTATCACCCCAGAAAAAAATTGAGATTGTATGTGAAAAATCCTACAATCTGGTGCATATTTGGCCGCAATGCCGTCCATAATGCACGTAATGCTAATTCGTGTGCGTTCTTAAACATTTTAACAAATGGAACGGCGTTCTCACGCGTTTCCCCTTGAAATGACCCCGGACTCACATGTGTTTTGAAGCGAGGCACGGTTTCGGCATACGATATCCGCTCTGTAGCAGGCGACTGAGCGACTCTACGGGCACCGACGGATAAGGCGTCTCGCCGTACGTGTAGATCTCCCATAACAACACTCCGAAAGACCACCTACGCGACAGCACACGCACCTGCCTGACTGCACGTCCATAGTATGTTCACTGTTTAGTCGGTTATTACCGGAATTATTGCTCCTAATGCCACGAATTCCACTTTTTCCTCCACTAAATTTACACTGCACAAATTTACAGTGCTTATACGGTCTATAGATAGCAGATCGACCGTGCATTACAAGGTCAGCTGGCGGGATAAACGGAAGATCAAACGACAAATAAACCGCATTTACGCATGAACAACGTTAACAGTTTTCGAGAAATTATGTAATAATGCTGATAACTTTGAAACGCAGTAAGCTACTTATATGCTGCTATAATTGCTATGTGCGTACGAGATGACTAAATACGTCGGTAAAATTTCTCCTAGAAATTGCAATCGATTGCTAAAAACTGCTAAAAAAATTTATCGATGGACACTTTTTGCCGCATTTTTACACGCATGTTGCGATGTTCTAAGAAATGCATCATCATCATCATCATAAACATTTTTAACGTGGCCTAAATAATGTTAATTATTGCAAGGACCATGGAGTACAATACTGAAGCCGATAATGGCCGGATTAATAAAAAAAACTGACACGTCGGTGTGGGTGGTGTAAGTGTTGTAAGCGAGTGACTCTGGCGCCATCCATTTCATCGGAACACGACTCTGCGGCCGAAACAGACACAAAGGTACGATGAGATGGGCAATGTTATCCGTTAAAAGATTAACGTCGACTGTTAACATTAGCGCAGGCATAACATTGTCGGAAAAAACAACAGGTATAAATGTAAAAGAAACTTTAGTGGTTATAGTCAACGGTGGCCTTCTCGAAATATATTGTGAGCTAGTGTCAGTGAGTGAGTGAGTGAGTGAGTGAGTGAGTGAGTGAAAGTTTAACGCTATACTCTGGTACGAAAGAACGTTGTGTTTAAAAAACTTTCAGCATACCGTTGTCTACAGTACTCAGCACATTGTACCTAAAACTATCGATGGCATTCGATGCCATTGCTGATTAACTTTTTTCACAAAATGGATTAGAAACGAAGCCGGTAACGAGTTAAAATAAAACGAAAGCTGTCTAGCACTCTCACGCAAGTAGGCACTACAAATTTTGTGAAGCTGTCATTCAGGCCAAATTGGCCAACATCGATCTTATATGTACTGTGCTATTGGATGTCGCAAAATGCAGGAAAGACAATTCTGCTATATAGTTTGAACTCGCGAGTCGACGTCGCCAATTACTGATGGAGACGCCAGAAACGGACAACGACAACTTCGAGTTGTGTCTGATTGAACCTCGCAAGCTTCCGAAAGCGTTGATGCCGTGAAGACATCAACGCTTCTGTTCTTCATGTGCCAACCGCGTGCGTGACGAGCGACGCGGTTGTCCTATCTTCCGAACGGACATCACTTTCGTGTTGAACTTGTACTGAAGTGACTGAATCGTTGAACTGTTTGAACCGTCATTAAAACTGACCTAAACGCTTAATTGCCTGCTCTTTCAACGGATTTGAACTGTAATACAATAGACAATTGGTTTTCATCGTCATACACTGTTTTACAACGTGAAATACGCACAACGCCGTCTATCTAATAAATATTTTCTTCCTATGCTTACATTTGTTTTCTACTTGCAACTTGCATTTACATGTCTCGCATTTTCTCTCCCCTAAAAATAACTTTCTACTGTCTCAGGTCTAATTTACAATGTGGCCCGAAAAGTAAGCCGCTATTCCAAATCGTCATTAAATCGTATTAGAACGGCACCGTTGAGTTGAGGTCATTTCGTTAAAATATGATTTAATGAAGATTTGAGATAGTGGCTTACTTTTCGGGCCACTCTGTAAATAAACCTGAGACAGTCGGAAGTAATTTTGTGACATCCAATACTTTTACTCTTTTTATTATTTTATTTTATTTTATTTACTCTTTTTAATCATATAATGTTGTACATATCTGTCTCTGTCTCTAGCGCTGTCTTTATTGATGTTCACTGTACTGTACTGCTTATTGCTTTTCTGTATTATCTGCTTCTGTCAAAACGAATAAAGTTGTTGAGGACTCACGTCATTGCGTTGTTTGTAGCAGTCGGTGGGTGCGTTAACCATCCGAGTGAGTCCAAAGTCGGCGATTTTTATGACAAGTTTGTCACCGACAAGCACGTTGCGAGCCGCCAAGTCGCGATGAATTATCTACACACACGTTCGACCGGTCAGTACGCCCATTTAACTGAGGTTGTGCATAAGCCTCAAAAAGATTTCTAGGCTACATCTTGCCGGTCCACACCACGTTCTGCAACACCAACTATTACCACCAGAAAAGACTACTGATTATAAGTTGCGGGAACGTTCCCACAACCTTATCCTCCCTTAAATAGACAGTAACGTGCTCAGAAACAACTTAATGCATAGAATTCTATTTCGAGATATACAGGGTGGCCCAAAAAAGTAAGCCACTATCGCTAATCATCATTAAATCGTATTAAAATTCGCCATTATGGCTAGATTTTTCATCAATTTCGACTACAAAATGAGCACAAGAATATAATAA
>Ga0056116_1000952_pt1 | contig 10676 bp, 4 predicted proteins | sample WorMetOlspDAHAB2_FD_67352 | JGI IMG/M metagenome (GOLD analysis project Ga0056116, IMG submission 67352) | Marine gutless worms symbiont microbial communities from Max Planck institute for Marine Microbiology, Germany - Olavius sp. DAHAB.2 ...
ATCAATAAACCATTAAAATTAGTTTAATCAACCGCGACAGTGGAGCGAAAAAATCTAAAAACATCTATAACGCCCATTAGTTCAGTGCTTGCGAGTGAGGACGCTCACCGTGGCCGCTAGAGGGCGACGCTCCATAGCGATTTCACTTATTGGGCGGAGTCGTCCTTCTTAGCCGCTGCGCCGCTATCCATATTCTTTGGCAGCACCACGCACCTGTCGCTACCACCAGTTGACCCGTGGCGACAGTTGCTATAGGCCTACTCGAATTGTTTGATCTGCACTCGAGGCGAGGTCGTTTCATTGCGGACCATATACATCGATCGATCGAGTGCCTGCGTCCCATGAACAGAGGACGACTGAAATAATTACGCCACCTAAGTAATTTTATGTTTTAGGTGGTTTTGGATGCCCGTGTGGGAAGAGCATTTAGAAGCATTTATTAAAACTTCACCACCCGTTTCCCTTTACCTACCTAATATGTCAAACTCTGTCTAACAGACATGTTCGTTTGTCCGATTTTGTCCGATTGTCCGCGGACGAACAGACAAACGGGCAGACACCGAGAATCGAAGTTAATGCATTTTAGCCTTAAAATGTGACGTCTGGTGGCAACAATTTTAATGATTTTCCTGATGAACAACTGAGAAAATTTCGTTTATTTATTGCTTTATCCCATATTTTACCCCTCCCTTTAAATTTCTATGAAACATCGCGCTTCGTTCACCTCAATAGGATGGATGCCCCTGACAGACACAACGGACAAACGTATACAAACAGACTTGTCCGTTTGTCTGTTAGATGGAGTTTTGACACTACGATGAACGCTAAAGCGGCACTTGGAGCTGAAAATATATCGTGCTCGTCTTTCCACATCGACTGCACATTAACTTTTATATGATAAACGGCGTCCACTGATCCACGTAGAACTGCACATTTTGAGTTAGCCTACGCCGCGCACTCGCAAAAAAATCCCTGCGTGTTGGATCTGCGGCAGTGGTCATTTCGAGGGGAACGCGTGGGAACGCCGTTTCCGTTGTCGAAAAGCTGCTTGAACGCATGGGAACGGCGTTCCTATAGTTAAAGTGTTTAAGAACTCGTTATGGACAGCTTTGCGAATCATTTTCCGGCGAAAAAATGCACTAGATTGCAGGATTTTGTATATAAAATCGCAAAAATTTTCCGGTACCCTCGCAGAAGCGTCCCCCACTGCTTGGACCCAGACACCAATTTCAAGTTGGCTCGTCAGCGTTCCTGGCGTTCCTGTTTTACGAAACGACCACTGATCTGCAGCCGTATAAGTCAACCCTGCCAAATGTCGTAGGCCTGTAGCGACAAATATGGGAAAGTTTTCTGTTTTTTTTTTGTTCAGTGATGCAGTGACGCCATTGAAAATGAGCAGAACACCACGTCGCCATGTTGTAGGGCTACTTAGAAGGCCTATCTCGGTAGCACTGAAACGAATTTTAAAGTGTGGAGGGCACACGTTCGGCTCGAAGCGCCTAATTTTTTTGTTGTGTCCCTCAACTTATCTGGCTCTACTAGTACAATTAGTCGTTTTGGTAGGCCTAAGCTCTTTCATGATGGTCAGTACAGTTTAGTTAGTTTCTTGCTTGCTATTCTACTCTAGGTGCCCCCCCATGCCCAGCCATTTGTAAAAGTGGAGGTACACGTGCCTCCCGTGCCCTACGGAGTCGGCACCGGTGGCCTAGCTATTATGGGCAAAAATCGTTCGACTGTGGATGTACTTAATTTTCCACATTCTCGGATTTTAAACACAATTACTTTTGTGTACTTTCTTGCTACTCAGGTTGGATATGGCTCGCAACGAGGAGGCTCGTTATCGGCAACGTGCGATCGGCTCGGTACTCGTCGCCGTGACACTACAGCGCAGCGACGTCATCGAACCGTTTCTGACGCTGATTTCGTGGCTTGTCAACGTGAGACAGCTCGATCGTTAGCGGCAGCCAGGCTGCCTTAACGAGTCGTCCCCCGAGTACCTTAACGAGTACTCGAGTACTGGTTAATACCGGAAGTACTATAATACAAGCTGCCAATGACGAAGCATGGGTGGTGGGTAGGCATACCTGGGACCCGAAGGATCAGGGCCTTGAACAAGCACCTTTTCTACATGTAGCCTGTACATTCAGATCTATATTTCCAGGCTGGCAATTTGCAAATGAAATCGCAAAGCCCCAAGTTTCCACAGAATCCAACAAGTCATCAATTTACTGCAAAAACTGAAACTTAAAATGGAAATTTGCGACTGTTAATAGAAGTATCGAGTACTCGAGTAGAAAACAAGTACTCGAGTAGTTTACTGCTCAAGTAGTACTCGAGTACTCGAGTACTAGCGGCAGCACTACCCACCTGTCTGACATCTGCTTATAGTCTGTTTCTGTCTGTGCATAAAGTAGATAACTAAGTGAATTTGCATAGCGTATCTTCCTGAAACCATATACGCTATTCATGTCACAGACAATTAAGCGGGCGTGCAGCCTATAGGCCGTAGGCTAGGCCCGCGCTTACGGGCCCTGACCTGCGGCTAATAGCCATACGCTGTCTGCCGTTTAATGGTCGCCACCGTCTTAATCCATGCAATTACATGGATCACTAATCATTTGCCGACCCCGGAGGGATGGAAGGCTGAGTTGGCCTGGTTGGTTGATCCATAGTGGACACTTTACCCATGAAGTGGTCACATTTCAACCATGGATCAGACGAAGATCAGGGAAAGTCCGCCAGCCAAAGACCGACGTCCTAACCACTGAGCCACGTTTGTTGTTTGTAAAACATTAGTGTTTGAATTTTGTATGATACGACATGCTGATCCCACCATCAGTGCACAATTTACATGTAAACGCCGAATTAAACACGGCGCATGATGTGACTAATTAATACAGTGTTTTTCAACAATTTTTATTGGAGTGGAATAATCCTTTGGAGCGTTTAGATTGCTCGCGGGTCCTCGTGCAGTGACACATGGGTTTGTGCTATTCCAAATGGACAGAAACAGATTGGAAGTCGTGATGAGCTCATGAATATTCACGTGTTCGTTGTCAGGACAAGCGCCTATTGGTTCACGTAGACGTGGAGGTTTCCCACGATGCAGCGGTCAACGGCGATTCTCGATTTACCGACATTCAACATCAGCTGGTCTTCTTCAACGTCGGTATGCTAAGAATAAGTGCCAGTTTAAAGTGCTGCATTTTAATTGTGTCGGCACATGCAAGGTTCTTAAGGGGAGGGGGTTCGACACTCGAGCCCCATCTGTTTTGACCAGCGTTTCCAAGAGGGCCCTTATTTTTCCGGGTGGGGGAGTTGAATCCCCATTATCCCTGCATTGAAGTAACGTCTGCTCCACAGTGTAGTCCAAAAAGTATAACCCCCTACAGAATTATAGATAAATCGAATTCTGTGGCATTAAAGCATGCCAGTGAGATTAGATTTTTCTCGTCAGATTAAAGTATCAACGAGCATGATGGCATGAAATATTCTATGCGGGACTATTCCTTTCGCGCAACGCTGCGTTATGGGTCATAAAGTTGTTATAATGTCAGCGCTACCTGCTTACGTTATTTGCCTTATTACTTTATGAAATTTACTCCTAGACCACCTTTCAGATTAAAATTCATGCAGAAATTTCTTTGACCCATATCACTGTTCAGACGCAGCGACTGATGACGTCACGAACTAGGTCATTTAGTACGAAGTTACGGTATTCTTGTGCTTCGTTTACACTCAGATTAGACTCAGTATCATTCGTGGGGAGCTTACTGTTTTGGACCACCCGGTACATATATTGCACTCGTCTTGCGAGATGTTTATTAACGCTTATCTGTAGGCTGTATTTTGGAAGGCGTGCTTTTCTGTTACCTTTGTTGACAATGACGTGAAAGCAACTACTAATAATACGCCTGTGAAGTGTGTTTAACTGTGTTGGATGGAAATGCAACCCCATTACTTATACACTGTACTTACTTAATTTCTTTCTTGTATTTGCAGACAAAGATGATATGTCGGACAAGGTGGATCTGGTTATTTGCCTCGGTGGAGATAAATCTCTTCTTTATGCGTCTTCTCTCTTTGTGGTTTGTATACAAAATTGACTCGCTATTCAACTGATTTTGGCGCGAGGTGGAAATTTCTAAGTTTGGTGCTTCGCAATTGTAACTTATATACTACGTAATAACGCAATTTCTTGTAGGTCTACACCTGCAGGCCTATATGCGAAGGAAGCTTTCCAGCCTTAATGTGGATGCTGGACAAATATATTTTTCATTTGCATATTTGTAATGGTGATAGTTAATTGTATTGGCGAAACTGTCAATAATTAGTTTCTATATCCAAACAACGCTTTCATGCACGTTTTAATTGGCGACTTTTAGAGTCACATTTGACTTTAATCATCACACTGTCGTTGCTATTCTAATTTCGCATATTGGCATGCATTCATTCCAACAATAAATTACTTGCTTACTTACTTACTTACTTATTTGTTTCAGAGCCGCGTACCTCCGGTGCTTGCGTTTGACGTCGGCTGTTTTGGTTTTATGACGAATCTCGACTTCAGTTGCTTTCGAGAAGTGATTGACAACATTTTTGATGGTAGGCCTACATATAGGACATATACTAGCTTCTTAAAACTCGGAATGCTTTAATCGCTGAATAAAACTACCACCTTAGTCTGTTGCTGTCTGTCGAACTGATCTCATGGCTCTAGACCGTTCACCGGATTTATTTGCTCATCGGTTTTTACGTTTTAGTTTTTTTCTGTTTTAGTTATTCCTACGTGCGGCAGACTAAGTTGGCCAGCTCTCTGGTCAACTTTTAGGCGCACTATAAAATAGTTTGATTGATTGATTGATTGATTGATCGATCGATCGATCGATCGTAGGGCCCCTGAGCAGCTGAAGATGGCGGCGCTGATAAATAGGCCTTTCTTTTTCTACATTCAAATGGAACTATCGGTATATATCTAGATCGAGCGCTGTTCAAAAGTGCATAACGGATTAAACGTGAACTTCCGTAGGCGAACGATAAGTAAGTAAGTAAAATGAACGCTTAGGCATATAGTGTCGGAAATAACGATCATCATTGCATCGGCATGCACTACAGGAGATTGGAAGGAAGGAACGATTGAAGAGATGAGTCTTGAGGCGCAGTGGCGTCGACTCCAGGGCACGGGGCACGTGCCCCCACTTTATAAACGGCTGGGCACGGGGGCACCGCGAGTAGAAGAACAGCAAACAAGAAACTGACTAAACTGTACTGACTATCACGAAAGCGCTCGCCAAAACGACTAATTGTACTTGTAGAGCCAAAAGTGGAGGGGCACGACAAAATTGTACCCACTTTCAAATTCGTTCCGGCGCCACTACTGAGGCGTTTCCTGCAAAACGGTCAGTGACGGCGCTGACATTACGTTCTGCGGCAGAGCTTTCCACAGCCGTCTTCGTGAATTAAGTGGTGACTCGAAAAGTTTCGGAAACGATATCAAAAACAGAGATGCCATCATATAGGCGTAGATTTGAGAATGAGGGGGGGTCAAATTATGGGTGTGGAATTAGCGTTCCCAGCAGCTGAAGCATAATAGGTTTAGGCCTACATGCATTGATAGTTTTCAATATCACAATTTTTTTTCGATTTTTCAATTCATATTTTTAACACTGCAAAATGGAGACAATTCTTATTACGAGGAAGCATATTTATTTCATGATAAACTGTGACCGCCTGTCTACAATACTGTCTGCCAGTGAATTAACGGCTTATAATTCCACTCACTCGGTGACTGCAGCACGTCACGGAACACTGACCACGTCAGCCACAGGCCTAGCAGCTAAGTACCGATAGCCGTCGTCATAACCTACTCTGGAGTTTGTTGACAGCACCATGAAATAAGAAAGTTACAGCACCGTTTACCATGGACTATGCTCGCCACACTCGCATGCATAATCCACTGTAGACCGTGCAGTAACTTACTCATAGAACGTCGAAAATGTGTTGATTTTGCAGGGGAAGACTTGTACGTGATGACGCGATCGCGGCTTCAGTGTGTCCTGACAAGAACCAGTCCATGCACGGCTAAAGACAACGCACACTTTGTGGTAATTAACGCACTCCGAAAATACACTCGGTAGCCCACAGGGTGGCTAAGAAAGTAAGCCACTGGCCGAATTGCTAAATTTTGTTATCGAATTCGAGTGAAAAAAAGCACTACCAGATTATAAGTTGGTATTAAATATTCTATGGGTAACCTATAACTTGTGACGTCGTCAAATACTCTATTTGAAATTGCGATGTATGGGTACGAGAAGTGTATAATTATGTATAAAAATGTTAATAATGGAAATAACAGATATTTTTACATGAATGTTCTCTGAAAGATGATTTAGCAGTTGAATTCACAGCTTACAAAGGCGAAATGAAAGTTCAGCACTGCCGCACCTCTGACTTGGAACTCATTGCAACCTGCTATGTTAAACTGCGACTCTCTATCTCTCTCTACTTTCAAATTCAGACTTAAAACTTATGTTTTCTAACTGCTTTCTGTTAACTATTCTACCGAACTGTTCCGTCAGCGCCTCTGTATCCGCCTAACGGCATTATGGCGCTATATAAATTTCGTATTATTATTATTATTATTATAAGGAGCGGTGACAGCAAAGGAAAAGGAAAGTGGGTACAATTTTGTCGTGCCCCTCCACTTTTGGCTGCAGCGGCGCTTTTGTTTCACAGACAGAGCGGATGTATAGCATATAGGACGCGGTCCAAGACAACGCCCACGGACTTTGACCTACGACCAAACAGACACACGCAGCTCTGATCTGCTGTTTAATGGTCTCCACCCCCGTAATCATGTAACTACATGGACTACTACTCATTTACAGACCTCGGAGGGATGCAAGGCTGAGTTGGCTATATAAATTGTCCATTTACTTACTTATTTACTTACTTACTTACTTATTTCTGTGTTGCTTAGGTTCTGAATGATATCGTCGTCGATCGCGGTCTCAGTTCTTTTCTTTGTGCTCTCGACGTCTACATCGACGGACATCTAGTGACTACAGTGCAGGGCGACGGTCCGTTTCAACATGCGTTTACAGAATTTCCCAATTTTGTGGTGGAAAAAAAATCACTTCGGCGTTCGCAGGACCGTATTTAGGGGGTATCGGTGCTGTTGGTGCTGCGGCATCGGCGTCGGCTGAAGTTTTTAGGGGCCTCTAAAATAATTGATTCAATGGATTGCTGAGAAAACTGCCAAAAATTTCAGGGAGGGGATACTTTTTGTCGTACATGTAGGTTCACAATATGAGGTTCCGTTAATCCGATTCCAGTTATCACGTGGTATGGTTATTTGTGCTGCTAACGGACTTTTTTTACTGTGCATTAACCCAACCCTAACCCATAACCTAATGCTAAGTCTAACTCTAACGCCAACCGTTTCCGAGATATAAACATTTGAAGTTTGGATTAACGGACTCTCGAATTATCGATATACGCTACATTCAGCTCGTTGCTGAATCCGGATGGCGAACACTCAGATCAGCGGAACGATCCGTCTGCGTCATACAACGCTGCAACAACACGTTCGGCGTCAGATCATTCGCAGTGGCCGGTCCGCGTGCGTGGAACGACCTTCCTGTTAACCTTCGCAACACTGATCTGACAATGGACACTTTCTGCGAACATCTCAAAACTGTTTTGTTTACTGATTCATGAGGTCGCGGCGCATTCGTGACACTTTGATGTTATCGCGCCGTTTATAGATGTTCGTACTTACTTACGTACTTACTTATTACCCTCCGAAATTGCAAGAGGTGCCACGTTTTGCAAGATAGGCCTATATCGGAGGGGTAATCCGTACAATGTGATAGGGTATTAACAGCATTCACATTGAATACTCAGCAGTGTCACATTCAAAATGTGTAGGATACATGTACAGGGTGATCCCAAAAGCGCAAGCCCCCACCGAATGATATCACTAAATCGTATTATAACCTGCCAACATATCTAGGTTTTGAGTCAAATTTGAGAGTAAAAGAAGCGTAGGTTGGTAGTAAATACTCTCTGCATGACCCGATTCGTGACGTCATCAGTCACTGTGCTTGAAGCAGCGATATGGGTAAAATACATATGATTGATAACATCTCGATGAAAAACCTACAAAAGATATAAAAGGTATTAAGAAATTTATACAGGAATTTCTATCAATAGAGGGTGGTACATGAATGGACAGGGGTGGACTAGCTCTTCAAACCGGCCCTGGCTAAGTAGGTAGACAGGCCCCGTCAGCATTGGCGTAACTAGGAACTCGGGAGACCCAAATATCCAAATACAGCTTTCCCTCTTGAGCAAAGAGTCCCTGGGCCACATACCCTGTTTCACTCCCTCTCGCCTCTCCTCCTTTCTGTGACTTAGTCCGTAGCTCTCTTCTGTTGTTAACGGGGTAAGTAGTTTTACCTACTTCAACACCAGCCCACCTGGACAGCAGACCAACCGGCCCACCTGGCAAGTGCCAGGCTACCAGGCGGTCCAGTCCACCCATGGGAGTGGATTAAATAGAATGCTAAGGCAACTAGTGCAAGAAGGGCGCGCTGACATATATTAACACTTTATTACCACTAACGCAACATTGCGGGTGACCAACACTACATGTAATTGACGTCACGCATAGAGTATTTAATACAAACCACAGTATCACTGTGCTTGTTTGACACTTTTCATTCGACAAAAATATATCATCGCACTGCCAGGTTTTAATACGATATAATGCGATTCATTTATAATTTGGTAGCTCGGCGGCTTACTTTTTAGGACCACCCTGTAGTTACAGCATCCTATAAAACATATACCGATTAAATGACACCCTACTCTACCCTATAACTATAAACTAGTCTATACTATAATTATTGTAGTGGGCGAGTGCTATGCATTCTGTACATGGAACATGCCTACAGGCGGACTCTTAAGGTTAAGTTTGCAGCATGGCCTACAGGTTGGTGGCCAACTGAATTTCACTCAGAGGACCCAAAATGAACTCTCGCATATGGTTTCGCGCCGTAGATGATAGCACTATAAATATCGTCTTGTGCAGTATTATTACTATTATTATTATTATTATTAAACACTGTGTCTCGAAAATGTCACTACTTTAATCGCGAAGAAAATTTACAAACTTGAACCGATTTAAATAATTTTTCGTACACATGCTGGAACTACTGGCTTCTAAATGCATGTAAAATTTTTAACCTCACTTTAGCTGTGTTGCTACACTACCTGAAAAAAACATTAATTCCAAAAAAGAACGATTCTGTAGTCTTCCTCTGAAATCTGTGAGTGGCTGTAAAATAGCCGGTTGTATAACGACGGAAATCAGCAGAGGTCTGTAGCAAATGTTCGAAATGATGGCCAGATTTAGCCTTAACACAAACACGCAGCCAGGTACGCCACTGATCAACGGCTTTGTCGATCACACTCAGTGGAACAGACGACGTAATGGCGACACGTCATTTACGCCACTGTGCATGAGGAATTGCAGGGTAAAGTAAGTACACAGGAGGTTCAGTAAGAAAATATAATATTGTGAGAAAAATCTTACTAATGTTATGTGCAAGCAACAAATTAATGAAATCGGTTCAAATTTGTTAAAGCTATTCAAGATTAAATTAGTGACATTTTCGAGACACGATGTATAATGGTATGTGGTGTTAGGTCTAATAATATCAACGCCGACAGGAAGCACCGCCTATGCCGCCTCCGCCGGGGCGTCCATGGTCCACCCCAGCGTTCCAGCAACTCTCATCATTCCAATATGTCCGCACACTCTCTCGTTTCGACCGATCGTTGTTCCCGCCGGAGTCACCATCACGGTTCGTGTTGTGTCTGCTTCACACTCATGACTGTTCTACAGGGTGGTCCAAAAAACGGATACCCAGTTTTACTTGGGGATAACTTCGGTAATTCAGCACCGATTTTAACCGTTCTTTCATTGTTACAAGCAGAAATTTATGGCGCGTAAACGTGAAGTTTTTCCACCAACCAAACCTTTATTGTGTGACCACATTTCCTAGCAAAACAAACACTACTGCCAATATCGGTGCTAATTCGTGAACGGGAACACTTCAGTCGCAACGTCATGTTGTCGGTCGGAGTATCTCGTATGGGGAAGACAAGGGTGGTCTTCGTCGATTCTGGAGCGAAAGTTGACAGCTCATACTACTGCAATATTGTCCTCGAGAAGGGTCAGCTGCCTGACATCAGAGCAACATGTCGTCATTACAGGTGGTCACTGCAGCAGGATGGAGCGCCAGCGCACACCGCCAGGACCACGATGGACTATCCGAAGAAAGAGCACATCAACTTCATTGAACCTCACATGTGGCCTCCAAATAGCCCCGATATTAATCCCGTGGATTACGCTATTTGGGTTGCTCTTCAGCAACGAGTCTACCGCCAACTACAATTCAAGACGATGGAATAAATGAAGCGAGCGATAGTCACCGAGTGGCAAAAACTCCCACAGCGTTTCATTGATAACAGTATCAATGAATGGCGAAGACGTCTTGAAGCTGTTATCAAGAATGGCGGCGGACACATCGAGCATTGCAACTTGACTTGAGCAGCCGCACATCATTTTAATACTATCGAGAGATAAGTTTACTCAATAAAACAAAACA
>Ga0056116_1000953_pt1 | contig 10671 bp, 13 predicted proteins | sample WorMetOlspDAHAB2_FD_67352 | JGI IMG/M metagenome (GOLD analysis project Ga0056116, IMG submission 67352) | Marine gutless worms symbiont microbial communities from Max Planck institute for Marine Microbiology, Germany - Olavius sp. DAHAB.2 ...
CGTGCCTAACAGTTGTGCAAGTTATTTTTCAACTTTTTGAAAAAGTTCTCGCCTTGTCGAACTCCGATTACAAACACTGGAAGCAATCAGTAACCACTTAACTCACGCTCTTTATTTCACTACCTAATAACATGGTGGTTTTCCACTCATTGACAGCTGGTTCGGGTTGACGGCACTTTCAGCATAACTGGGCTATGTTGTGCTTAGTCGTCATACATTACACCAGTGTCGTATTTTCACGTAACATTCTTTCTCTCACAGAAGCAGTATAATCAGGTAGCAGCAAAGGTAAGACATAAAGGAAAGCACCAAGAAAGGCTTACTGTCATCGTTAAGTAGCTATAACGAGCATTAAATGTTAACGAATAATATATAGCCTGCAGTGGGGTTCATGGCAGATAGTCCATTGTTGGTTTATATATATGTTCAAATTACAAACAAATACAAGTTATCAAAATGCTCTGAAAAGTCAAAGTTTGGACTTTATAACCGCAAACTAGTACTGCCTAGAATTTAGTGTCGTCTCAAAAGTTAGACGCAACAAAGTCAACGATCCACCTAACGCAGCTTAGTTCATGTCAGAGACGAAGTTTTAAGCTGAAACACATATACGAAAGAGATATAGTTACCTCCAAGACCTGATCTTTAGGCTCCGCAAGTTTCTTGTTACGTCCACGTCGCACCACAAACAGCATGCAGTTGGCAGCAAAGACGACGACCGAAAGAGAAAACACGGCCAGCAGAATGTACATCGCCAACTCGAGCGACGACAGCGTTTTACGCGGTGCCTCTATGACCGGCTCCTGTCGCTGCTGCTGGGCCTCTACGTGCGGCACAAAAACATCAACCGAGTCCGTTGGACTCACTCTACCATTAGCCGGCGTCTTTCCGCGATCCGACGCCGCTCTTCCTTTGCCCTTACGCCGTCGGCCTTTACGGCTGCGGTCCAAATGCGAGTAGACGACGCGATCTCGCGACACCAGGAACGGACCCGAGTACAGATATGGATCGAAGCGTTCATGATCTCTCTGGTGGTGGTGGTAGTAGCCCGCGTCGCTCTGGAGCATTTCGTCAAAGTCGACATTGACCAAAGCAAACCCGGTGACCAGCGACTTGGTGACCGGGCAACCGCTGCCGATGCCAAGACTGACGCGGATAAGGTCTCCGCTGCCACGAGACACGGCTGTAATTGTCACGAGGCGGGAACGGTGAGGTGGTGCCAGCATTACGACATCTTTGTTTAGGGTTTCGGCCAGGAGGGTGTAGTCTCTGTCGGGAATGGCGGTGAGCGGAAGAGAAGTTCCGTCGTCAAACAACACAGACACATCCAGCAAAGCTTCCTGTCAACAGCAATGTCATCATCATCAGCATAAAACCGAAATGCCAGTGCAGCATACACGTCACACTGAACTATTTTATTTGACAAATCAACAGTGTACAGCAACCCTATCATGTTTAAACATCGCGCAATTAAAATGGCAAACTGTCAAGTCCTTAATCCCACACTGCCTAGATTGCTATCGATAAACGACTGACTACAGACAATTCACATTTTTTCAAAATTAATTTTTATCATTGTATATATGCGACTTTTCTGCAGTTGCTTTTTATCATTGTATCTAGCGTGACAATCAAGCCGTTACCTGCAACATTCAATAAACGAAAATATATAATGCTGATTGTAGGCAGGGCCACCAAAGTCTACCGCACGAGTGACCAGAACATAAACTTATCGGGTGCATATCGGCATGTCCTCAAAATTTGTCACTGTATCAGTTTTACAGTAAAATTTTAGAGGAAACTTTACGAACACTCCTTTAGAGTTTGTATTTTAGGTAATGCATGCTTTACAAATTCTGTAATGATGACAAAATCAGTTACTTGTGGGGTCCAAATCTCAAAGATTCGCAGCACACAACAGACATATAACACAGATTCACTGTACGTTCTTCCAAACTGGACTTGTTATCTGTGCCCCATACTGAAACTACTCTAGGACTGTCTTCTTTCTGTGTCCGTACCACGACTTTGGAACGAGCTGCCACACGACATACGCCAAACATTACCTGTATTTAAATCTCATCGGTGCCTAAGTGTCCATTATTGCCGAAGTGTCCATGGACACTTCAGCAAATGGACACTTCGGCACCAGTGCCATCTCAAGACATTTCACTTCCGCCATCACATGGACAAGTAACACCGGTCCTCTCGTCGTGCCTATGATTATATGCACGCTGAATAAATACTGATGATACTGACTGATGAATGATTATCTATTTGAAAGACACGTCCAAACCAAAAATACTTTTTTGAAGGTGTTTTGGTTCTCAATGCAAAATTGAGCACCACTTTCTAGGCAAACTAACTGCCACCAGCAGCCACATATAAAGGGGCAAAAACCTTATTTAATTTCTGTCAGGGCTCTATCCCACACACCACTGAGGTAGTTCACAGCCTCCCCAGACAATCGGATGAAAAGGGGGATACTCCCTTCCCATTCTCTCCCCTCGACACCTTTGGCATCTTGATCACACTCGATGGCAAGCGACACCACTTTGAAAACGTTACAGCACCCTGCTTCACTGACAACAATACGTGTCTATCCACATATAGTTAATGCTTTCATTAGATCAGTACAGCCGTACAGCATATCACAATAAGATATGTTTGCTACCTGGTATCGGCGATGCATCAGACTGGTTTTTGTGACATGCACCGACAGTGCACCAGGAAAGTCAGTCTTTTCGCCAACGCTCACGGACAGTCCCGACACGACGGCAACATCCAGCCGAACAACACCGACTCTGTCGTTGGCAACAGTGATCTCGCACGAACCAATAACATGCCCTGACTTCTGAATCACCTGCGCAACGAAAATATTACAACAGTCACATTATTTCGATTTATACGGGTAGAAGATCGTCTGTTATCAAAGTGACAAAGTGAGCGGTGGCTTGGTTTAAAGATATGGTAAGATTATCCATTCGATTCAGAGCTGGAAAACCAACATGTTGACCACTCACCTATTTGCAGCACTTTATCGTTCGGATGTTGTCATGGTGTTTGAACCTTGGAACTCCACCACAGACTGTGATCATGTGACAACTAATGTCAGTGAAGAGAAACGTAGTAGTTGTAAGTGGTTCAGTTTGACGTGGGCGTAAGGCTGTCATGTGCCAATTTGGAAACAAAGGCACTTAACAGGAGTCAACAGTTACCATCTGTGGCAAGTTACCTCTACTGAAGTGCGTCCTGGCTTCACTGCATCAACAATTCGATCCATGCGGAGACGTGCGACGGTCTCATCGGCAATTTGCAGCAGCGGCCGGACCAAGTCCGTCACTCGAAACCTCACTTTGCGATGAAGTAAGTACAGCGTGGCGCCATGTTCGTTGGTGAGGCCGAACCGTGCATACACTTCAATCAATGACGACTGCAAGCGAAGATCTGAACACGATGTGGTACCGTTCTGATCATCTGCGACCGCATCGCCGCCTTCAGCACTGTCAACAACAATACAGAACGTTCCTGCAAAGTGACAAACAATAACTCCGTACTAAATCATATTTCGGCACAATAACCAGCGAACTGTTATCGGTGAATTTCTTATTTGGATAATGACTGCTTAGGCACATGGCGTATCATGCAAAGTTATCCAAGATAATTAGCACTAAAAATGTAAAAATTAAACATTTTTTCGAAAAGGTTACACAGTGTTAAAACCAGCTGGATCAGAATGTGATTGATGTATCAAGCCCTTCAAGTAAGCGACTGTGTAGTGTTCCACAAGGACTTTTTAATTGTTTTTTTTTCTTAAAATAAACAATAATGACCCACAATCGGACTACATTAATCCAAAAGCAAATCACTGTTCTCGACGACATCACCCAAACAATGAAAAACAAGACAAAAGCAACAACAGCGGATTTACCTGGCTTTAGATTGATTGGACGGCACTTTCAACGCGAACAAGCAATAATTGTGCCTTTGATAAATATGTTGCAGTTAAAAAAGTGAATTAATGAAAAAGTTAACAATGTTACGCGTTTGGCACATATGAAATAAAACCACAATAAATAACTCTTCAATCTGGCCTTTCTTGGGGAAACCCTTCGACATGAAAGATATCACAAGAGTAAGTATTCCCAGCCAATCACTTGGCCAACGTACTAACAAACAAAACACAAAAATACAAAACTTAATATAACTCAATAAATCTAAACAAATAAACACAATAAACACAACCTAACCCCAACTTGGTCATACTCATACGACCCTTGGTCAGGAAATGAGGTGGCCCCTTTCGGGGAATACCTGGCTTTAGCTGCGGCAACCTTCCAGTCACTGATGACACTGAGTTTGTTGTCCGACGGCACGATGTCCAGCGGCAGCTGAGGAATCCACACTCGAAAATCCACGGTCCGAGTGTACGGCCCGTGCTTCACGATGACGCCGACACTCGACACTCCTCTCGTCTCAGTCCCATCGAGGTAGATTAAGTCACACGTTACGGACACCTGAACACAGAGAAACAACTGAATCAGTAACTTCAACCTGTTATAGCACTGAAAGTTGATGAGCTGTCGGTCAGTGGATTCGGTACAGTCACGACTTTTCATTGCTTGATTGATTTTTAGATTTTGCATACCGTTAGGCGCCTTTGTTGTGTTTTGCACACTCACGTTGCCATAATCTTCACCTTTTTGATATAATATGATATGATATGATGCCCTAAGGAGATATAAAAGTGCATGTGCAATGTATGCAAACTGTTGATCGAAATGGATGCTTTTCATACTCTCAAAGCAAGTGTTAAAAATCTGAATGCAAACATAAGTTGAACCTTCAGTTGCCGCTTAAAAACAGCAGTCTCGGTGTGATGCTGTATAAAGAATACGTATGAATGAATGCATAACACGAATATAATAATAAACACAAAGATATGCGATAACCCAACATTTCCATCCAAACCAACTTTAAAACATGTGCTCTTGGATACACTCACTTGTACATAACAGCAACAGATCTTGTATACCTTTAATGCACGTTCGTCTTGCGAATGGCAAGTTGACTGCATCGTAATGTCTGACGATCGGCCGTGATGAGTAAGTAAGTAAACATGCATGGGCCAGCTGATGATGTGTTCATTCAGCATAGCAGTGTTCACCAACTCAGTTGTCTGTACAATCAACGAAGCAGCATGACACATACATAGGTTAAGAAAAGTGTTTCCCGTCATTAAGTGACTGCGGTTGATTGCCTGATTGATTGATTGATAGGGGTTTAAGGGCACTTTCAGCACAAATAGGCTATATCGTGCCTTTGATAAGTAAGTTGCAGTTTAAAAAAGTGAAATTAATTTGAAAGTTGAAGTTACATGTTGCGAATACATACAATAAACCATTACAATAAATGACTCTTCAATCTGGTCTTTGCAGGGGAAACCCTTCGACACGAAAGATATCACGAGAATAAACAAAACCAAACAACACAAAAATTTACACAATTCAATACAACTCGATAAACCTAAACAACTTAACACTTAACCCTGATTTGGTCATACTCCTACAATCCTCGGTGAGGAAACGAGGTGGCCCCTTTCGGGTATGAGGCTGTTTGTCCAAAATGTGTTGCAAGCCAAGACAAAGGTCGGAGTTTTTATTGATACAGTCCAGTGTGAGTTGAGTGGTTTTGGTACTTTGAGATTATCGAAACCAAAGCAGGGTTTACATCTTCACATTTGGCAAAGACCCCACTTGCTTTCTAGTTCAGCAAAATCACGAATTCATCAAGTTTCTGGCAGTTCACAACAAGAGAAATACTCAGACTTTCCATTGCTTTAAGGTCACTGCAATTTTCACATATTTAGACACAACTCGATCAACCCTACACAACGTTACCAGCAATACCCAGTTCTTTACGGCAAAGAACTGACAGGGAACAAGGGGTCACAGAATCTCCAATTTTGTGCACATAAGACCCAAAACTGAATCGTTCGGTGCAATCACCATATCCAGTCAACAAGCTGGATTTCCCAAACACATATCCACTAGTTTTTCATAATCCTACTAACAAAAATGCATACAAATCATGCACCCACTAACAGAATAAACCACAAACAAAAGTGTGAAGTGTTAATAAGAAATGCCAAAAAGTCTCCAGACACATGTGACAGCCACCTCAAGACCCACCATTTCCCGATTTTCCATAACTATGACAACCAGCATCTGCGGCTGAAGCATGTTTGAATGTTGCTAGATGCCCCGGTAAAGACTCCCACTGCATTATATTGGTGCCATAAAAATTGTTGTGCTATTATTTTTATCATTGTCATTATTAGTACTACATTTTTGCCATCAGGCTAAAAACTAAGTGCTGGAGCAACTATATTTCACCCTCATGGTAGATAGCGACCACACTGTAATGTTGGATTAAAATGGACAGTCACTGAAAAAGGAAGGAGCTCTCGAATGCTTGTCTGTTGTTTTTTGCCCTCGGTAGTATACATCCCAAGGGCCAAAAAAACTAGAAGCTAAAATCAAAATTTGGAACGGCTAGAGGTCTGGTTCTTCACCGGCAGAACAAAGCTTTCTTTTATTAAGACCAAATTATTACAATTATTATTACTAACCTTGACGACTGGCAAAATTGCCAGCGTGCTGTCGTGCTGAAAAGACACAAATGCCACGGCTTTGTTCCTCACGGGAGCATACACTTCCCGCCTGCTGCTGGTCATTTCATACTCCAACGTGAACACAATTCGACCTCTTTCGCCTTCCTCTACCGAACTGTCCACCTCAATCAACCAACTGAACAGCTCTTGGACGCTGCGTCACACATTTATAATCTTCATCAATGCAGGCAACAATGATGGAAAAATTTTTTTAAAAAAGCACGACAAGCTGCAAGATCACTAATCTACGTTATCATGCATACTACTAATCACATGTTACTACAGTTTTTTGAAGTCTATCAATTGCAGAGTTGTAAACACGTGTCAGAGTAAGAGTTTAAATGCTATTCGAATCCTGAAAAGCAGAAGGTTATCCAGGATGAAAACAATCAATGTCGACTAACTGGTTCATTTAACAGCACTTTCAGTACAAACAGGCAATACCATCTTTCTAATTTGGTTAAAAAGTCGGCATCACAGATAAAGATACAACTGCAACCAAGGTATCGCTGTTCCAAGGCAATCTGATGCAAAACTCAATAAGCACTAGGAACAGGACACTGTATAGAACGCCAGTAAAGCTACTGTTTTGCCATCATCAGAAATCAAACCACCAATCCACAACAAGGGGCAACGTGAACAAGTGACTTGAAAACCTTTGAGATCTTTTATCCGGATCAAAGGCAGCGGTGCTGGCAGTCACTGTGGCACTGTGACGCTTCTGATTGAAGTCCACCGTAATCTGCCACGAGGACGAGCCACTCACATCGGCACCAAGAACTCGCAATCCATATCGCCACTTCAGCCTGCAATACAGCACAATGCCTTCATTTTGCCACCTGTTCCCAATGACCTACAGTTACTGACAATGCACAGCCATGGTCTAAGCGCGTTTGAACGTTGTTAGGAACCACTGTGGTGACTCCCTTATAAGGAGCCTTATAAACTGTTGTGTTATTAAGAACATAATAACACGGTTTAAATACTGAATCTTGCATCCAAAGGCAGGATGAGTACAACAGTGATATTACAACAATAAATACTTAAAAAGAATAAAAAATTCTCAAAACTACTAGTTATTTCAACAACTGGACAATGCTGTACTAGTATTTGGCAATGAGTCCCACAGTCAACTTCGCCAAAATCTGCTTACAAGTTTTTAAATGACCGAATCTCGCTTGCAGACCGAGTTATTAACAAATCGGCACTCTGCGCCACATCAAAATTGCTGGTAATGTTTTCAAGGAAACAAACACAATAAAGCACTACTTGCCGAACGACAAATATTTGCAAGTCAGACTGCACTTGCAGCTTCATCGGAATATGAAAAACTGAACGCGGCCGCACGGCTACAGTTGGCACGTAGATCAGTAGATGCTGATCCTCCCTCAGTTCTTCGTAGTCGGCCAGACTTGCCGTGAGGTTCACTTGCCCGACGTACGACTGCATCTTACGAGCGCTGTCTGCAAACCACTGGTATGTTTTTCCGCGCACGCCAGACGGACCGCCAACCGCGGCGCAATGGTGCTCCTGCGCGACACTAAAAACTGAGTAGTACACGGACGCCGAACTGTTACGTTTCGGCTGCCACCAGTGGTACGGCAGCACCGCACCGGCAATACACAGAGTTTCGGGACTCGCTACATCCATGACACAAGTTGACATGAGTTCCTCGGAACCTTTCTGGATAAACATAACCGCGCACAGTTGCCGGGTTTCTTGGAAATTGTCACTAGGCTGCGGTCCGTGGTCCCCCGAGCCGTCATCAGTTGCGTATCCAATGTGGAAAGCAACCTGCAAGCGGGGTTGCAGTAGCGTCAACACGTTGGCACTGACATGAGCGGAAACGGCAAAATCACCAACGTACTGAACACCAGTACTTTCAACGCGATGACCAGGTGACGCAAACAGTTTGGATGCAAGACCGTCAGACTGTACAGAAAATGGACCATATGTAGCGGCTATAGAATGCAGACCAGGCAACACAACCAGAGGCCACTCCTGCATGCTGGTGTCATTCAAGACTGGATGAAACGGCTCCATAAAGAATCCCGAACTCGGTGTGCCGTGAACATCGACGTCCAACTGTAATGCTGTGCTCTTGCCTAATAAACAAAACAAAACAGCAAACATGGTATTATTAACACACAAGATCAGCAGAAATGAAGACTGGCTCACATCTGATGTAGAAGTAACCTATATGCGGAGACTTGGGCGACTGAACACTCGATAACAACTAAACTTGTAAAGGTATATGCAGGCTTTCAGTGAAAAAAAATCAGAATTTTGTTACTAATGTCACGTCAAATATGTATATAAAGTACCATGATATTGATCAGATGGATTACAAACTTACATTAACTGTAACAGGTTATATGTGGCCTATAATGTTGGCCGACAATATTGACAAAACCATTGTTTTAGTTTCAAGACTTCAGTACTGCACATAGGATGAATACTGGGCTTGGGCCTTCGCCCTTTTTCACAGCTCTGCTTTGCTTTTGCAGCTTAGAATCAAATACGTGGGTATCAGTACCGACCGTCAGTCAACTCATCAGGGTTAGGGTAACCCTAACCAAAACCATGAGTCGAACCCGACTACTACCAACATATTCAACAAAACGCAGATGAAAGACGAGTGTGATGCGGACAACGAAATACATGTTCACATACTGAGTGACAGTAACAGAAGAAGATCGAAGAGGGTTGCCACAGGGTGCATCATCTTGCGAATTGACCATGCACGCAGAACCACCGTATAGATGCAAAAAACAGCGTTTAATTCAAGACATCATATTCTTCGGTCTGTGACAGCACAACGTTGATGTATCCGCTACAGACAATTTGTACAACGTCCACATTCACTAATCAATTCATTCTGCATAAACAAGTTCTACAAGATGGAGGAAAGCGATGATAAGTAAGCAACTGATTTTAGCCCATCTTCAACTTCTGTCAAAATATCTAAACTACTTAAATTAATTTTATCTTTTTACAGTATACCCAAGCGTAATTAGTTCCATCGTCCGTTGTTACTAGTTATATAGTAAGTCTATAACATTACTATTTCCGTACTATAGCCAGTGGTTCGCCACTCTGGCTGATGTTTTGACTTGAGACTGAGCACAGTGATCTCGCATGAATGACTGATCTACAGGGTGTGGCATAAAGTATCCCCTAAGATTTATTTTACAATTTTCTCAGCAATCGCCTGGAATTTAAAAGCGAAATTTTACAGGCATGATTTTACAACGCGTACATAATTGTATTAGCTTACTGTATAAAGTAATCAGAATTACAGTGATGCCACCTAGTGACGTTAGCATGCTCAAAAACTTTAGTAGAATATCGCATAACTAAAAATCGCATGCAAAACTGATGTGAAACAGCTTTCTGAATTTCATTACCAAAGAAAGTTAGCTTCTTATAATTCACCCCTCCCCCCCATGAAACACATGCAGCAGCTGTAGGCTAGCTGTATACATTTAAAATTGTATAGGTTGACATAATTGAATGTGCTAGCACTTAATATTTCTGCTGATTTCTAAAATTTAAAATTTTTGCTGCTTCAGCTCATCAGTTTATAGCATTTTTGTAGACCGCATGCATTCTCTGTATACTTTATTTGTGATTTCAATAAACTATCCCCATGTTTGCAATAGGCCTAATCATTGTTGTTGTGGCAATTATGCTCGGTTGTTAAACACATTTACATGATTCACTTGTAGGAGTTGGATCATTGCAGTTTCCTATGCGAGACACATCCAAAAATTTGCCTTTGCTAACTCAGCCGATAGGAATTGTCCCAGAAAAGCCCGACCTGAACCCAGCAGATACACAGTCATATCGTCCAATTTCAAATTTGTCTGTTTTGTCAAAGCTTCTCGAGAGACTGTATAGCTCAGCAGCTCCTGAAATATCTGAATGAGGCGAAGCTGTTGCCCAAACTACAGTCAGCCTACCGCGCCCACCATTCTACAGAGACGGCAGTCTTAAAA
>Ga0056116_1000957_pt1 | contig 10650 bp, 2 predicted proteins | sample WorMetOlspDAHAB2_FD_67352 | JGI IMG/M metagenome (GOLD analysis project Ga0056116, IMG submission 67352) | Marine gutless worms symbiont microbial communities from Max Planck institute for Marine Microbiology, Germany - Olavius sp. DAHAB.2 ...
TGGGCCTTCTCCGGGCCCCAGGCTCTTCAGTATAATCCTCTGAAGCGGTATGCTGCTCGTGTTGAGTTTTTGTCGTGACATGAATTTGTGTTTCACTACTGACAGTTGTCAAAATGTTTCCATCAGAGGATGACGAAACATTAGACACTGGCATTCGTTCCATTTTTTGAGCGTTGGACTCTGCGCTGCTTCTTGGTTTGTCAGAATCGCCGCTTACAATATTCTGTCGGCCCTCGTGTCTTCTGGCTCTCGACTCTGACTGTTTTGCGGAATCACGCTGCTTCCTTCTGCGGGATCCAGGCTCTTCGCCGTATTCTACATCGACATTACTTTCAACTCGATTAGCTGGACTTTCGCTGGTACGTGTTGTCGTGTCGAAGTCTCGATCTGACTGCCTTATACGATGTTTTGCAGCATCTGGTGCCTTTTTCTGACGCAAATCTGTCACCTGAACTGTAGAATATTCGTCCGTTACAACGATATCGGCTTCAGTTTGCTTGTGTATTTCAGTTGCTGCCGGTTGCAATGAAACTTCCGCTGCACCTCTGTCAGTTGTTTTACTATCCCTCTTGCGGTCCTCGGGCGAAATCTCTGCCACAGTCTGTCTGTGCAGCTCATCTGGTTCTCTCACTGGCGACTGACGTGTCTCTTTATCGGCAGTCTGTATGTGGGATTCTTCAACTTTGCCACTTTTCTGCTCGTCGCGTGTTTCTTGCCGTTTTCTAGACTCATCTCCAGCAGTCTTCTTTCTACGAGAACTTGTTCTTCTGCCATGAATTGGAATCGCAGACTGGTCGTCGGCACTATGTTTGCTGTCATCGTGTTTTATTTCTGGTGGCCGAGGCGAAACCACTTCAGCGTTGACGCCGCTCTGACTTTCAGGGTTTACATTAGGAACGGGAATACGACTGTCAGTGTGGACATCAGTCTGATTATCGACGTTTATGTTTGGAACCGGAATACGACTCCTGTGCTTCTCCTTTCTGTCTTTGTCAAAATCTCTCCTGCTCACTTTGTCTGGCGATCTTCCGCTTTGTTCTTTGTCAGAACGTTCTGGTTGCATTTCTTCAGTTGAAGCTGTAACCTCCCCCTGCACTTTGTCTACCTTTGTTTCAATATCCATTCGCCGCTGGGTCGTCTTTTCTGCTGTTTGCTGTGATCCACTTTCACCACTCATCCTCTTAGCTTCATCTGACTTCAACCTACTGACTGGTATTTTACTGGATGGTGTCGTTTTCGCTTTGTCTGCGCTTCGTTGTGCCTGCTCGTTATATCTCGTGTACTTCGACGTGGACTTGAGAATTCCTTTAACAGGTGTTGTCTGCCTTTTCGGTGGAATCGCTGCGGGTGCTGCTTTTTCCGGTGGAGCTTGCGGTTCTTCGTCGCTCCTTTCTGACGACGACGAAATTTCGGCAGTGTCGACAAAGTTATCTGGCGTGAGTCGCCGTATTGTCGTTGCGGACGTCTGGCTGGTTTCGACAGTCGACGAGTGTACGGTAGTTTGTATTCGCTGTTCTTGAAAATGCACTTCATGCGTTTCTCTACTCGCGTGTTTATCACTGTCGAGTTTTGCGGGCTTCTGTTTCTTGTCTGCAAGCTCCGGTTCCGTGTCTGACGCTGTCACCGAGTCTTCACTCCGCCGCTTCGTTTTGTCACGTTCAGATGTTTCCGAAGAATGCCGAGATTGAGGTTTCTGGCTCAGCTTTTTCTTCGCTTCTTCGAAGGCTCTGTCCATTTCGGCCTTCCTCATTCTGTCCTCTTCCATCTTTTCTGCTGGTAGAGATGTTCTCTCCGATGGCCTCGTTTTCAGATTTGACCCTTGATCGTCGTCATCTTCTTCTTCGTCGTGCTGCTCCGTTGGAGAAGTTCTGAGAAGTTCTTCGACGGCTTGATGTCTGTCAAGAATTTCAGGTGGTGGGATGATGTTTTCCATCTTACCAAGCTGTGGATCTGACATATCATCCTCGTTCCACTCCATGCTATCGTAGTCGTAGGAGAGATTATCGTCCTGTAGCATTTCTTCGATCAGATCCGTTTTCACGTCGAGCGGCCCGGTGGACTGATACGGCGGCGCATACGGTCCGATAAGCACCTTATCATCAGTCGGCGCAGGCGACGATCTGGAGCTGGGAAACGAAACGTTGAGGCCGTGATGTTTCGGCGGTTTGCCGTAGACGGGCTCTAGCGGTTCGGACCACTCCTGGTGACGCTGGTGACGTTCCCACGCCTCGTAGCCCATCTCTGGCATGCTGGACATTGACACGTCGTCGCGGTCACCCTGGCCGATTCCCTCGATTGCGACCGGTCGTGCGGCGAAAAACGCTTTTCGGGCGGCGTCTTTCTGTCGGCGGTTATAAGCCTTCGGCACCACTCCGGCGACCCTCAACTTGAGGCCTCGCATGCCGCCGCCCTCGCTGATGAAGCCCGACGGCGACTTGGACTTGGAGCGAAACGTCGGCGTGGACAGCCGAATGTCCTTCAGAGCGACCGGCGATACCACTCCAGGTCTCCCGAACCACTCTTGTGCCCCGCTTTCTGGGTCCAGAAATATCTCATCCGTTTGCATGTCGCTCGACGAAGGTAGCGTGGACTTTTTAGACTGTTTTACGGAAGACGTTTTGCTCGGCCCCTTCGTTTCGACGACACTATCTCTGTCCCTCGACTTTCGTTTTTCTTTCTCGCACTTTTTGACTGCGTCGCTTTTCGGAACTTCCGAAGCATTAGTCACCTTTCCCGAACTTTTCTCACCAGACGACGGTCTCCGCTCGACATCCACGCTTTCGTCCGTCTCAATTTCAACGGCAACCAGCTTCGTTCCGCCACTCTGTTTCAGGCCGTGCACCGAAGCTCCGCCTCTCGTCTTGTGTATTTCACCCTCGATGCTACGTCTGGATCTGACTCGGTCTTCGGCGTCCTGTGGACTCGGTTTCTGGTCCAGCAGGATGCACATCCGCTCGCCGTGGCCCTTGGTCGCAACGCTGAACGTCGAGATCTCGTTGTCGATGCCCGGCCGACCCTCCGGTCTGCGCAATTTCACTCGCTCACCCGCAGCTGCAGTGAGATCCTGAGTCTGCTCTGACGCAGAAGGCGCTCTACGTGACCACTTTCGCTCCTTCTCTTCTGCTGAAACCACTTTCTCTGTGCTCGTGTCGGCGACACCCGTCGCCGGCTTCTTGCGAATGCGTTCAGCGATGTTCTCCACGTCCGCCGCCGACAACTTCTCCGATCTTTTCTTCTTGTCGATCTTGCGCTGTTTATGCGGCGGCGGCGCTCCGCCGTCGGGCGACGTGGCCGGCTGCGCACCGGACGCGAGCAGTAGCTGGGCGATCTTGGGAAACTGGTTTGCTGCTGCCAGCGCAAGAGCCGTCTTCCCGGCGGCGTTACGGCAGTCGATGTCAACCCCGCGATGTAGTAGTTCGACCGCACATGCGTAGTACGCGTCTTTGTTGCGGTCTCTATCCACTCGGTGTTGGCGGGCGACGAGAGCGTGGAGCGGGGTGTTACCGTCAGCGTCGCGGCAGCCCACCTCGGCTGACAGACGCCCAGCCAGTAGCTCCACCGTCTCGGCGTTCCCTTCCCCGGCAGCGAAGTGGATCGGTCGCCGCTGCCCCGTCTTCGTCGCTCTCTCGACGACCCGGTCGTCCGCTTCACACAGCATCAGGACAATGTGGTGATTCCCGGCCCGAGCAGCCACATGTATCGGCAACAGTTGGTCAGTGTCGGCGATGGACTGGTCAGCGCCGTGGTCAAGCAAAGCGCGCACCATCTGGTAGTGGCCCTGACGAGCGGCACAGTGCAACGCCGTCTCATCACGCCCATCCACTGCGTCTGGGCGAGCACCACGAGCAAGCAGGAGCCGAGCGGCGGGTGCCTCACTGACGGCTGCCGCCACATGAAGCGGGCTGTTGCCTCGTCCGTCGCGGCAGTTTGGGTCAGCTCCGGCGGTCAGAAGTGCATCCACGCGGTCAGCCAGTCCGCGCCGGGTGGCCGAGATGGCGGCGTGGAGTGGTCGGGTCTTGCGGCGTCGGAAGGCGGTCGTCGGCTGTACGAGCACGGTATTGGGATCCACATTATGCCCCTCGAGAAGACACTGGAGCGGGGTCGAGTCAGGGTGCTTAACGGCGGCCGATAGCAAACCGCTGAGGCGACGGTCTTTGGTAGCCGAAGGTCTGGAACTATCAACAACGTCGGCGGTAGAACTCGACGTGGTTGATTTGAGAATAGACGTCAGAACACCCCGTCGTATCACCCGACTCACTCTCGCCCATCGTCTGTCCGGCCTGCAGCAAACAGCATTCGGCGTCAATGTATGAAATTTTGTATATGCATGAAGTGCAGACTGACACAATAATGATCTGAGCACAGAACCACGCCACCATGTTGCAAGTATACTGAAAAAATCAAGCCTATTCACACACCAGCGAGACCACACACACCAGTTAGTAAACAAACGTTAAGTTTACGAGGTCACGCTGTTGCAACGTGCCTACTGGCCAACTATACCTCCACTATGGCAGCGGTATCGGCCTAATTGTTGTTTACAGCATGTGACGTCAATGTCAGTGTCACTAACAGTGTTTCCGCTATTGCCACAGCAGAGCGCTGTTGTGCTGCGTTTAATCACATCAATACATAATGCAGGCTATACGCTACGTAATCCTGGTGACTGTGATGAGGTGAAGCATATAGTAAAGTGACGGCGCACGTTTAAAAGTGCAAATTGGGAATAAGTAACAAAGCATCCGTGTTTCTTCTTTGCTGAAAAAGTGGAGCATAACAGGCCAACCAATAGAAACGAACAGCAGCTATAGGTTGTGCAATGCACGAGGGCCACCCGAATTTACGAGCCACGCAGTCTTGTCAAAATTTTAGTTCAACTCAGCTGGTGTCGCATATAGGTCAAGTTTTCGTCATTGATTTAAAACACGCATTAATTTTAAATCATTAGGGGCCCACCATGAGTGAGTGAGTAGCACATCAGCACAAATGTGTGCACAGGGCCTCCAACAATCTGGCTACGCCGCTGCATGAGCTAGGTCGTCTCTCTGATTTATGGCCTCGCCAGCGGAGAACGCCACAAGTTCACAACAACAATAGAACGGAATATCAAATATTATATAGTGGCGTACATATAGCGCGTATCTTGACAGACAGCAGTCTTATTAGAGTTGCCTGTGTACCTAGCCAACTACAGTAGGCCTCGTACAAGTCATTATTGCCTGGAGCAAGAGCGACACAGTCTCGCACACACATCCACAGAGCCGTAAGACCCGTCATGCTCACACTCACGGCGCAACAAAAGTGAGCAGGCCAAGGCGTATGTAGGCCTACACACGTCCCCAGAAGCGACATACTGGATTACGTTTTTTCAAATTTTAAATAGGCCCCTATACGCATAGTATTTTTTAATCGAACGAATTAGATTAGGGTGGAATAAGCCAAAGCTGCGAGGGCACAACTATGCGTAAATTGTGTTTAACTGAATTGTATCTGCCACCTTTTTGTGTACTCTTGTACGATTTCCACAATAAAATAAATAAATAAATGAACGACGCCGACGACGATAATGATAACTTACGATTCGCGATTTTGTGTGCTGCTTTGCAGCAGCGAGCGACAACGCTGTTGCTAGGCGAACTAGGCAGCGTCGCAGCTTTTAAGGGGACGAAGTCGAAGAGTCGCATTTATTTACCGGTATTTATTATTGACATCGTACACAAATACCCATAGTGTAAACGGCAAAAACTAATATTTAAAAAAATAATACAATCATCGAAAATAGCTGAAGACGTAAACATAACAAACAGTAAGCACCACCAAAAATTCCTAAAATTACATATAAGTACATATATATAGGGTGGACCAATAAAAAGTAAGCCACTTCTGAATTATCATTAAATCGTATAATTGAAAACCCGTCAATGAGGCTAGATTTTTAAAGCAAATTTGGGTGTAAAATAAGAACACAAATATTATCAGTTGATATAAAGGTACAGTGCATTCATATAGCGCCACAAATGTCGCCTCGGCGGCGCTGTCGTCACAGACAGAGCCAGCGTAAAGCCTGGCCATAGCACGAGCCAGCGGTCACGGACTTTGGCCTGTAGCCATACAGCCGCAAGTAGCTCTAGTCTGTCGTTTTAATGGTCTCCACTCCGTAATTCATTTAACAGCATGGGTTACTATTCATTTACCGACCCCGGAGGGACGGAAGGCTGAGTAAATATATCATGTAAAGAACACTCTGAATATCGTTAAACACCAAAAGTGAAAACGGAAATATTATCGTCTGTTAGATAGGCTAACATATGTGGTTTTATAGATACAAATTCGTATTTAATTTATCGTTCGTTTTGCATGTTGGCCTTGGAGTTAAAAGCATAATCATCTTTAACAGACAGCAATATTGATACCGCTGGCTTCGTCAACAGCACAGATGAACAAAGGTGAGTGAGTGAGTATAGTTTAACGCCCCACCCGACGCAATATAGGTCATTTCGGAGGCGAGGATAAAAAATACCTGTTTATTAACTACCTGTAGTAGATCGGATACGGATATTTGTAGCGCTGTCCTGTAGTGGGGTTGACCCCGACACGTCGTCTGTACTTCTGCTGAGGCATTTGACTGTTAGTCACCTTGGCACATCTACACAAAGGACGATAAAACGATTTCTGTCATAATAATTCGTACAAGTCAACCTACTGTACAAGCTTATTTGTGTGGTATGCATGACCGTATTTGGACTATATTCCGTCAGGTGTCGTTCAAGTCGTCACCTGCACAGAGTGGGTACGCTAACTGTTAAGGTAAAGTATGGTTAGGTGTCAAGTGGTTATATGAATCAACAAGAATAACATAAGTACCTGTAGCCTATAACATGTGTTTTCACTGTTACTCTTTCGATATTTGCGAGTGACGAGTTGACCGTGTGATGAACTAACTGTATTCCTGTCTCATCACACTTGTGTTACTTTTGTATTGCCCCAATTTCTGCGTGCGAGTACAACTCACAGCTTACCTTTAAACGAACATCAACAGATGATTGTCGCTACCGTCGAAACGTCGCGATTTCTTCGCAAGTCGTTAGTGATCCTCCGACGATGTCGAAAAAATCGCAGCAGGCACGAAACTTCACGATCCCGATACAGATTCCGCTGACATTGGGCCGAACAACTCCTGCACGATGTTGCGTAGAGTAAACAAGGCAGGTATGACACCGCGCTGCGGTGAGCCAATAGTTAATACCGGTACAGCGAAGCACCCTGACCAGGTGAGCAAAGCAGGCCTGGGCAGTGCGTGCGCACTGCTCGCCTACATCGCCCGCTGGCTCACATACTTATCGTTCTCGGATAGCAAACGCCACGGGAACGGCAGGGGTAGGCTATGATAGGAGTCATAGGACGGTGCTCATCGGGCGATGTAAGATATCATTTCCGCTTGTAAGTTTGGAGACAGATGAGATTGAGCCACATGCTAGAGTAGGCTATTATTGACTGTGGACAGTATTATTATACTGCACTCAGTCATTGCTGTATGTGTTGTCGCAAAGCAACAACGCCACTTGTTTCATTACTCTGCCATATAACTTATTTACTGTCCCATGAAGGGTGGAAGGCTGAGTCGACCTATAGGCACTGCAATAAGGGTGTGCAGCCCGTGTCCACAGCTGCGTATTACAGTGGTTTTTGTTATTACATTATCACAGGCAACTATCTCTAGATGCGTTGCTATTTTAATCTTGCATGCAACAGAGTAAGCCTAAATTAAGTAAGAATATTAATACGAATTTTTATAATTTACTAGTGGCGATCGCGCAGCGGACGTTGTTGTCGTGCGTGTTTGTCCGTCCGTCCGTCCGTCACTTAGATGGAGTTTGACACTAACGCGGCGGGAGTAGTCCCCGGAACCGCCGCCATCCACCGCCGCCACCAGTCTATGAAGCCCAAGTTGAAGTCAAGCCGATGAACCATCGACCCGCCGCCGACTGTGTCCTGTGCCGCCGCTTAGGCCGCTTAATCGTCGATTAAATGCATTTTGTTCAATTGCATTAACGTATTTTTGGGGCAAAGTTTCAGCTAGGCCTATTTAAGCTACAAATACTGCCAGCCTGTCTGGTGTCTAGTGGACAGTAGACACAGACAGTTTTATATAGGCCTACATATAAAAGGCCTACATTTTTATATCACTACCAACTTTACGAAGTCCGTAGCCATATTTTGTCAGCACTCAACTTAAGTCGACTGGCGCAAGTCTATTGACAATCATTTAGTCGACTAATGAGTCGACCCAAGTTGGCCGATGGTAGGCCTACGCCAAGTCAGTCGATCATATACGCTCAGCGACTGACTCTGACGACAAGGCTCAACGCGTGAGTCGCTCACTGCAAAATGCGATGACGCAAATATCCACGGACTCATCAGCTGCTGCTGCGGTGGTAGGCCTACGTATCGCTAGAAGATCGAGACACTAAAAAGTAAGAGCGCTCGAATTGTGTTGCTGTCAGCAATAAAATATGTTTAACTAGGCCTACGTTCTGTTCTTATTGTTATTTGTTGTGTTTGAATGGATATTGCGCAGTTATAAGTGCGTTATAATTGAACATTTCTATGAATATGAAAGTAAGCTGTAGGCCATGCTTAATCAGCCAGGGCCATATATTTCACTTCATAATAAACTAGGCCCCTATGTGTTGCTATATGTCGTGACTTTTCGTGCGGTAAACTATACCACAAAAATATTACATCGTTATCAGTGGCGCCGACACCATGGGGCACGGGGGCACGTGCCCCCACTTTTACGAATGGCTGGCCACGGGGGGGGGAGCACTGTGAGCAGAAGAACAGCAATGACCAAACTGTACTGACCAAAGCTCTCAACCAAACGATTGTGCTTTTACAGCCAAAAAGTGGAGGTGCACGACCAAAGAAATTTTTTTCCCGGCGCTTTGCGCCGGATCGGTGCCCCCCCCCCACTTTCGCTCCGGACCGGTGCCTCCCACTTTCAAATTCGTTCCGGAGCCACTGACTATTAGGCCTATATGTTTGATCTCGATAAGAACGTTCTAGAGGCTATACAACTACAAAAATCGCACAGAAGTGCAACACACATAGGCCTGCATGCGGCCCATGCAAAGATTCGTAAGTCGATCTTACGAACTTCGTAGGACTTACGAAAAACTGACGAATTTGTAACTCGTTGATTACGGTAACGAAAACTTTATGAAAATATTAGGATAAACTTGCGACGTAGGATCTGACGTTTCAAATGTAGACAAGTGCGGCAGATTAAGCCAGCCCAGCTGGCTTTTGGGCACACTATAAAATAGCCTATTTGCTTACTTACTTACTTACTTACTTACTTACTTACGAAATTCGTAAGATTCTTTGTAAATCGGGCCCTGGGCCATGCCACGTGCATGTTATGACAATTTTCGAATTTAGAGCATTTAAAGTCTGATAATTAGCGCGACTATAGTCACACTATAAAAAGTTGACACTGCAGACGGTGTTCCTGCTGTGTCTTGAAAATTAAAAGTGATACGGCGAGTTATATACAAACAATAGTGTTTGCAATACATTGCAAAGTGATTAACGAAAGGCATATTAGCCTATAACTCTGCCACAGCGTAAAAGTGAACCGATTTTTATACACATTATCCATATAAAATTGTACATTAAGCACAAGGCTCGGCCACGTATCCAATAAGCTGTGCATGTCTTAAATAATTGTTGGCCTATAGTTATTTAAGTTATTTAAACTTATGGCTTATTTAAGGCTCTGGACAACCACTTTTAGGGTCCGTCGTGTAGATAGAAAGATAAGTAGGCCTAAATGCATCTGTCGTTCACCGTTTTCAGCCCCCGCAGGCTGCCAGTGACTGCGTATTTACACCGAACTTTTTTTACCGTTTGTTTTCAACCTGCCCTCGCTCCGGTATTGCGTACGTGGAAATCGCTGCAGAGAGGCGCCGCCGCCGCGTGGTGCTCGGTCACGTGATGCAGGTAAATGCAATCCGCTCGCAGGTGAATGGCCAGAGCCCCGCCCATCGACGCCGGCGCGCATCGAGCGACACCAAGCGACGTTGGCTCGTACTCGTACTAATCTTATTACCGGGCCGGGAGTGAGGTGACGTCTCGTGTTTTCAAAAGTTTTCCGGGGACGAAATTTGGTCGAAATTCGTCGGACAGCGATGTCGAATCTCGGCGGCTCGAACGTGTTGGCGAATCTGAAGCAGCGAATGCAAACGTTGCGTGACGAGCTGGATCACTGTAAGGACAACTACGACGACAAGTGCCGCGAACTGGAAGCTGAACGGGAACAGCGCAACGAAGTAAGCGTTTCCGGATTAAACGCTGCTGGCATTTTCGGTCAGGTATCTTTCGCATACACCAAAGGAACATGTCCCCAAGCCTAACCCTAACCGCAATCTTAACACTAACTTACCCGCCCACCACATTAGTTTCTTCTTCTTCTTCAAATACGGCACCAACTCAATACTGAGTAATGTCGCGCCATGGGTACGGAAACGCGTGCCGAGAACATAGTGCAGAATTGAACACATGGAGGCAATAATAAAACCGTGCAGTGCAGATCGATAAAAACACAGCAGCATCTTAGAGCAGGTTGAGGCCAGAGAGCTCCTGCTTGAA
>Ga0056116_1000958_pt1 | contig 10647 bp, 6 predicted proteins | sample WorMetOlspDAHAB2_FD_67352 | JGI IMG/M metagenome (GOLD analysis project Ga0056116, IMG submission 67352) | Marine gutless worms symbiont microbial communities from Max Planck institute for Marine Microbiology, Germany - Olavius sp. DAHAB.2 ...
ATACAAAATTTTTTGAAGATTTAATGCGGGGAGGGTTTGAACCCCTTGACACCCTCTGGGTACGCCAGTGGTAAGGGGAAAAATAAAGAGGAGGGAGGACAGCGAAGAGGACTCCACCAAATTTGGAACCAAATCGACGCCTATGGCCCATTAATCCTGTGGTTTATTCGCCACCGGATTAATCTAAGGAGACTGCAGCCGTTTTCCGGGGTCACCACATCTTTCCAGTTTTAACAACTTGTAGGATAGTATAGTGTGGGATGCGCCCGTGTGTGCGATGGGAACTGTGCACGTTCCGTGAAGCGTACAGGGATGACGGTAAAACAGGGAATGCTTTCTTTGGTTTCCACTAGCAGCAGCAGAAATACAGGGTGGCCCAAGAAAGTAAGCGACTATTACGAATCATCACTAAATCGTATTAAAACCCGCCATTAAGGCTAGATATTTTTTAACACTTTCGACTGCAAAAAGAGCACAAGAATATATACGGAATAGCCTTCTCACTTGTCTAGCGTCGACCTTGCAGAAGTCTTGATTGATTGATTGACTGATAAACCGAAACCAAATATAATGGGAATTCCGTCCAGCTCTTGAAAAAGCACTTCAATACTCACCGAGACTGTGGTGCCTAATAAGTGAGATTGCTAGGTCAGAAGTGTACAAGTACCGTTAATCGCTTTTCACTTAGGCCTACTACTGAACAGGATTCCCACTCTGTTACTGACAAAAAATCCAGGACTTTCCAGGAGGCGTGGGAACCCTGTCTGAAAAGTACCTTCAATCAAGGCCATAGACTGATCCAGGGCGGTCAGTCAGTCTGCCCCATATGCATAGTACACATTTCCTCCCTTTGCTTCGAGAGCTGTTGTACCTGATTTCAGCATTCAAAATTCCGGACTTCTTCAACTCTCCCTTCTCCCCAAAGATATCTTGTACGCTCTGAACGCGGTTTCCTGTGTGCCTAGACGCCCCTGGAATATTCAGCTGTAAGTTGTTTTTCAGACAAAATTGAGATTAAAAAACCAGAAAATTCACTACTGAATCTAATTCTTTTGCGGAAGCTGGTACACAATGCTTCCAAAATCACCGACACCCGAGTTTTTTAATCGACAGCAGACCGCCGGCGTTCTAAATCCCAAGCAAGCTGTACTAGTAGTCAGCCAACAGAACAATAACTCTACTCACTCATTCACTCACGGCTAATTACACTTATAACAAATGATGTTTCGCAGGGTTCATAAATTTTGCATGTACAGCCAAAGTCGACGATATATAAGCGGATTCCGCCCGTAAACTGCATCCACCTGAACACACAGAAAACATATGATCACTGGCAATTGTCACCATACCACAAGAAAACACAGCGTACAAGATGCGTTTTTGAATTAGTCATGATGGATGATGGTCTGTCTCATATCCACTTTCTTTGTACTGGTACTTATTGAGTGTCTTGTTGTGATTTCGTGATTTGATTTTTTTCTTTTTATTATCTGTGCTTCGTGTACGATTACAATATTCAATAAATAGCAGCAGAAACTCGAGAATTTTTACGTTCACGTTACATCAACACGATGACACAGAAACACGATTAGAAGAAAACGCATACACTCAGTACACCGCATGGTCAATTGATTTTCAGGAAAGTAACTAAACCGGTGCCATCTTATGCCACAGTTTTGGGCTAACGGATTTGCCGGTCCACCAATGCTTCCTATGAGCCAGTGTACATGTGCTCAGGGTTGCCTCTTCTGAGGCAGAACAAATTCCCCGAAATTTCCAGGCCAAAAATTTCCCGGAAGTTCTTACTTACTTGGTCCATCTGAACCTCAGTTGTAGAAACCGAATACTTGGTGAATGAACACTTTATAGCAATTGCGGGGAAAACGCTGATTTTCTGTGACTGGAGAAATGCCACTACTCTCGCCAAAACATTTTTGCTCCCTCCCTAAATACCCTAATTTGTCCACGTTTCCAGATTTTCCACAAAAGGGGGCAACCCTGTTGGGGTACAGTGACATTTGTCAACTGGCCATGTTGTGGGGCTACTTCATGCCAACAATGAGCAAACTGTGAAAAAGCATAAATCAGAAAAAATCCCAAATGAGATATGCAGACTGTCTATTGTGACCGGTGTAAATGTAATACCACAAACAACTATGCCAGCCATTGCTTATACAGTTACAAAGCCACAACATATTTTCTATACAAGATACCACTGTTATCACTGTCACGTCTCATATACGACAGAAGTTACAGCTGGCAGTGACCAATACGAGCCAAGCTATGGAGTAATACGCTGATGGATGCCATTACGTCAAATACATTACACCATACAGGACCTCCAGACACTGAAATGCAACTGCATATAATTACTCGCATACCTATCTATGCTTACACAGTTACCAGGGTTCATTTCGAGGGGGATGTGTGGGAAAGCTATTCCCACTGTCGAAAAGCTGTCGGAATGAAAGGGAACAGCGTTCAAATGATTAAAGTGCTTCAGAACGCACACGAATTAGCCTTACATGCATTATGGATGGCACCGCAAACAATTTTTCACTCAACAATGTACTGTACAGCACGATTATGCATATGCAATCTTGAAATTATTCTGGGGGTTATACCCCGGCCTCCTTCACTCACCCCTGGTGCTTGGACCCAGACACCAATTTCCGCTTGATTTCCCACTGTTCCTGTTTTACGTAACGACCACTAACAGTTACACATTTGTAAGAATTAGTAGTGTTTCTAAGGTGATACATAACACAAAAGTCAACTACCACCGCAGTCTACTTAAATAGCAACTTTTCAGCTGGCTTTTAAACACTCGGCAGCTGAGCATGTGAAACCAGTGGGAGACTGTTCCGTTGACATATGCCAGCAGCAGCAGCAAAACTTCAGTAGCCAAAAGTGTTGCATTTACATGGGTGCAGGTATAGTAGCATTTAACAGTAGAAAAATAGACTAACCCCATCACTCGTCATCTGGTGGTGCACTCTGAAACATGCCGGCTTTCCGCATACGTTCAAAGTGGTCGTCATCGTCGTAATTCCTGCACGGTTGGACACAGCCAAATTTTACCGATCGACAAATAGTACACAGCTTTGCAATGTCGCATGGAGACTACTACTCAGAGATGACACTACCATCGCTAATACCTTAACACTTCTTCGGATGCAAGTTCACAAAAGCAATTTTTCATCGGCCTAGACTAGTGCCAAAAACTTAATTCGTGAACTCTGAAATGCTAGAGACGAATTTTACTATCACCCAACAACAGACATGCTTTGTGTGCAAGTTACTAATGCCAAAAGAAGGACATCACTACATCAGTAAAGATCATCACTACATGTCTTACCATATAAACTTAACAATAATGCTAATAAAGAAAAGTGTTGCCAAAATTAGCCGTCTAGACCTGTTTGTATGCAATAGGGTAAAAACCTTAGGTCCTACAGACATCAGATTGACAGCTCTGCCAATCAGGTATGAAATATTTCCGAATCTTCGGCAATGACAGTGAAAGAGCCTTTCTTTTAGAGAGAGTTTTTGTGCTAATGTATGACTTCAATGCTGTCCTGTTACATGATAGCTTGCTTGCCATTCTGCATGGCCTGGTGATATGTACTTAATTTTGTTGCATATCTCAATTTCAAAATTCCCTTATGAACATATCTACTAATGGTAAAAAAATAATAATCTGGTATATGCAAAGCTTCAGAGGCACTAGAGCTTTTCCTTTGAAAAAAAATTAAAATTAGAAGACTTATCGTTGAAGACCATGTCACAGTCCATCAATACAGCTCATACACTAACGATTATGCACTGCATTACTACAGGGATGTTATTTCCCATCTGCTCCAGACAAACATTTAGCGCGATCATACGCTATCTCCCGTCTGGGCTCACATGCGGGCGATTTGAATTGTCATCGCCATCATGGCAGATATACGGCTGTTGCACGGAAGCGGAAACAGCCATACGGGCCTTGGCAAAATCATTTCCCCGTGAGGGTAAGGGTAGGGTCATGGTTAGTTTTAGTGTTAGCCTGAGCTATGATGTCTGTTGTAGAGGGACAATAGCGTTTTTTTGCCACTTATGTACATCTCTCTCAGATGGACAATATCACATTACTAGAAATGCAATACATATAATACATACTTGTAAAATTCTTCCACTTGTCTGCGTCGCCTATCAACGAAAAAGATCTTGAACAGGATGCCAGAAACTGACGTAAGTGTCACAGCAATCATAAAGTGCTTCTTTGCATTCGACGCTAGAAGACCTCGCAGCTGAGGGGCCGCAGACATCTTGCCGGAGAATTCTACAACAAATCGTTTGTCTGGTTGTATTTCAACAGGGGAGCTCGAAGTTTAACACATAGCAATTTCCATTTATTCCACCTAGACAAGCTGGTATCAATCGAATTCAACTTGTTACATGTGACCAGTGGGTTGTTTAATTCTATGGTTAGGGTTAGGGTCAGTGTTAGCTTCAGAACAATGATTTACAACGTTATGCGCTGAACATCAGCCAGAGCCACACAACACGGATAACTGTGGAGTTCTGGGACCCAATTTTCAAAAAATATACTATGATCATAAAATCGTCACAAATTCGTCATAACTTCGTCGTAAAGTTATGATCGTAAATAAAAATAGCAACCAATCACAAGCTCTGAAGCTAGTTTGTTTTGGGTTACTTCTTTGTTTTTTTTTCATTACTTACGAGAGCCGGCAAATGACGGCTCTCGTAAGTAATGAAAATGTTTATATTTAGTTTTGCTAAAACAATCGTAGTCTAAAATTGTTTGTGATCACAACTTTGTCACAACTTAAGATCATAAAATTGGAATAAGATCTTTCAAAAAATTAGCATCTTAATGATCATAAATTCGTCATAACTTCGTTGTATGTTTGTCATAAATTAGTTATAACAAATTTATGCTCAGAAGTCCGTCGTAACTTCGTTATAACGAATTTAAGATCGTAAACTCGTCATAAGATTTTTCGAAAATCGGGTCCCTGTTCACTGACACGAATAACGGTAGGAAAGACTACTGTATCGGTACTACACAATGCGCAATTTCTGCTGAATATACAACAACAGATCTGGTGTGGCGTCTATGTGCAAATTTTATTCAATTCCCTACTGAACTTTTATTTTGTTGTATTTTAATCGGCCTCGTCGACCACTGCTGTAAGCCCCCGTCGTCTCAATATCATTATCCACTGACATTTTTCGAGCAGTACCGATACGGTAGTCTTGCCCAACAAGAAGCTGGCGCTGTCATGGAAGTTCACCCGCGGAACCCTAACCCGGCACTGTCAGCGAAGTTCACCCGCGGGTAAGGTTAATTAGGGTTAGGGTGAGAGTTAGGGTTAGAGTTTGGGTTAGGGTTAGTGGTTAGGGTTAGTTAGGGTTAGGGTTAGTTAGAATTAGGGTTAGGGTTAGGTTTATGGTTATGGTTAGGGTTAGACCCGCGGGTGAACTTCGCTGACAGTGCCCCCTAACCCGGCGCTGTCGGAGAAGTTCACCCGCGGGTAGGGTTAATTAGGGTTAGGGTAAGGGTTAGGGTTAGGGTTAGACCCGCGGGTGAACTTCTACGACAGCGCCCGCTAACCCTACCCTAACCCGCGGGTGAACTTCCGTGACAGCGCCCAGAAAGCTAATCACAAAGCTGAAATACCGTTAAGTTACAAAATTCTAAATGCATATAATGCAAGAGAAACACACAGCTACCAAAGCAATAAATTTCGTATTTTAACCTTGTTTACGTTGACCTCTAAAGACCTGACATAAGAACTTCCGCTCGTTCGCTCCAAGTAAGTAAAAACAACTGCGCGCAATGAGTGAAGTGAATGGTTGACTGCCAGTGCCTTGCCGCGTGACAGGTTCACACGACGTGAGACGAGTGTACCAAAAATGGATAAAAAAATTTTAATCGCCCCATCGAATCTTTTTGTCCAGTCAAAATACGGCTTGCTTTACGGCACCTGTTTCTGCGTGTATGTAAAATGACATTCGCTAAATGATTTCTGGTAGATATGTCGATCCCAATGAACAAGGACCCGGTAGCGTTTTTTTCTTGAAATAGACCTTAATGCTGAGCAAAATCCATATTCTAATTAAGAAACAATACATGTTAATTTGAGCGCCCTACGCCGGGATCGATTGGTTAGTCAAGCCTGCCTGACGAGTTCTTGTTAACACTTACCTAAACTACATGTAGTTTCGATAGCTGGCAACTATTATTTGTGTACTACGCAGCTAAGAATTCATCCAACTAACACTTTTTAATACTAAGCGAAATTAAATACTACATATATTGTACTGCATAGCCTAAGTATCATTAATGACGCCGTAACTGCAAATTATTTTACACCTTCACCCTTGACACAGCCTCAAACAAAGTCAAACAAGATCCCCAAGTTAATAAGTTTGTTAATTTATGTATTAAAGAGCTATTCAAAGACATTATATCAATTTTTACCTGAAGATAAACCATAATCATACAATAAACACTGTGGACATAAAACAGCAAATACGTTAAAAACTGCTAACGTAAGCTGTCAATACCAAAACAAATCCAGTTTACTGCCAGTTACATTTAAACCACACTCAAGCAGCAGTGTGACAATTATAACGCAGTTGTACAGACGGTGCAACATGTCTCGTAAATATTTATACGCAGTACATGCGACTATATTTAGCTGAATGTTCATTATTGCGTGCTGTTTAGTACAACGGTAAGGTTTATGGTCAGGATTAGATTTAGTGAAGTTGTTATACACACGTATTTGTGCGACTTTTAGGTTGTATTTATCACGGACCATACTGAAGCTAACTGCTAAACTGATAACCTGTTACATGTTGCCCCAACACGCCGTTTACAATTCTTTTGCAGACCAGTTACAGACTCTCATATACATCTGTGAAACGTTTACAGCAAGCCTAAAAAGTGGAGGCAACCCCCCAGTTTGTGACAATTACAACCTAAACTAGCCGGAATTTTTTTTTCGAGATCTGCAAAAGCCTACTTGTCAAAGTTGCAACTTCCCGGAAAGAACAAACAAATTCGCAGACTTTTCCGGGCAAACTTTTCGCGCTGAGAAACGGATAAAAACTTTCCAATTCAACTTGCAACCGATACGGTAAGACAATTGCATCAGTAATTGCCGGCTGGAAAAATACCAATTTTCCACAAAAAAAACCCACGATTTCTCCCCTCCTTGACTTTTTTGTTTTCTCCCTCGACTTTTTCCCGACCACCTCTGAATTTCCAGATTCGCCAGAACAAGTCGTTAACACAGAGTCCCAAACGATCACGCAGCAAACGACGACCGGAATTAGCTGCCGGGACTGGAGACCTGGAGCCCACGAACGCAGGGTCACTAGAGAGACCGTAAAAGCTTCGGGATCAAAAAATGCATTATTCATATTGTAATAACCATATTATCAGCTAAAGAAATTAAGAATCACGAACGTAACTAGAGACGTAATAAAAATTTAACGATTTGGTGAGAGTTCCCCTGTTAGTAGAAGCCTCGGGCCCTTCCCCAACCCCGTAAATCCTGCAGCAAATGGACCATTTTTCGGACAGCCCGTCCTCATTTCTCAGTCACGTGTGATTGACCGTCGACAGACGAAGAGTGCAGTTGATCAACTCGGGTTATCAGCATCGCGGTGACCCTTCCTCGAACGATGGTGATGATGACTACAAAGCAACATGCACACTGGAGCATTCACAGTGGTCGTGGAACCTCAAGCAGTGGCACAAAGGTTCGTTCTATTCCGAATGGACAGAAACATCACTTTCCCATACTTAGTCACACGAATGAAAAAAACACCGATTGATACAGGTGTATATCTGTGACATCGTTATTGTGGCGCAGGTGAAAAATTAACTCGTGTGGCCAGAATAGCCGATATTACTACCGACTTTATTGTTACTGTTTAGCACAGTGTTTTTCAGCGATTTCGGTCGTTATTTGTATACTTTTACTGGCCACTGGTGCTCACGTAACAATTAAGATCTGTGGAACCCTGGTTTTAAAGCACTGTAATAATCTGACATTCAAGACAGGGTTTGCACTGCAAAAAGAAGAAGAAAATAAATCGCGACTTTTTCAGCATCATCGTCACCATCATCTTTCATGACACGAGAAAATCATGACCTGTTCTAATGGTCAATTACGACCGTGCATGTCATTTTAATACGCACACATGGTACATTTGTACATTCAGAATGAGTTAAGAACCGAGTCGCTAATTCGTGGTTTTTTTATAACACTGGAAAAAATTACCGATTCCATTCAACGAGTTAGTTTTTCAGGAAAACACTAACAACATTTGTGACATTTTCGAGACTTTTCTGCAACGATGTCCAATTTCTGGACTTTCTGGGTCCTGCTTTTTAAATGCAAATTCAAAATTCAGGATTTTTCAAGACCCTACTTTACAAACAGCACAACGAAATTACTAACCATGGCAACTGCTATAGTGCTATCGTCTAATGCAAAGCCACTGTGACAGTTCACTCGGGTCACTTGAATGAATGTGGTCTGTCACATTAAGGCTAAAACTCTGAATGTAAATATAATGTCGTATAAAAACATGTTTAAAATACAAATATGCAGAAAACGAGTAGACATACCCTTCATCTCTCTTGTGTCCTGAAATGCAAACCACACAGGAAAACAATCATCAACAAAACCGGCACGGCATAATTTAACAGCTAACACATATCCTGTCAGTTTAAACAAATGTAAAACAAAACCAGCGTGCTATTACATCAGCCACAGTAGTTAACAAGCACTTCATTCATTACCAATGTGACTTTTTCTACTCACTTCAGAAAATGTCACTATCGGCTCATAATAAACACTATTAAAGCATCTTCCACAACAGTTCGTAATTAAACAAGATAGCGATGGATAGTTTAACAAGTGTCACCGACATTTTAGGAAACACTCGAAAAGCCATCTCTTCAGTTGATTCTTCCCCCAATCTCCTGTAGTGTCAGCAGTGACCAAAGGAAAAGGTAAGGTTCATTTACACAGTGCCACAACTGCCGCCGCCTCAGCGGTGCCGTCGTCACAGAGCCGGCGTACAGCCTAGGCCACAGCCCAAGCCCACGGACTTTAGCCTCCACCTCCGTAATCCTAACATGGACTGCTACTCATCTGCAGACCCCAGAGGGATGGAAGGCTGAGTTGGCCCTGTTGACTGACCCACAGCGGTCACACGGCAACCATAGATCAGACACAGTGTATAGAAAGTGCGCCGGCCAAAGACAAACGTCCTAACCACTAAGCTACGCCGCCAACACAATGCTTACTTACTTGCTTGCTTAAATATACACACACAAAGACAGACAGTAGTACATACGTCGTTCCCTGTCGTGTGGAGACCGGCTTCTACGTCTGTGCTTCTCTCTCTCCTTGTCCTTGTCCCTCTCCTTGTCCCTGTCCCTCTCCCGATCCCTCTCTCGGTCCTTCCGCGAGTCACGCTCCTTGGAGTCTGGCCGCCTGCTTGCAAAGTGCACAGCAAACTCCATTCACAATCACAAAGCAGACGGCAACACTGAAAAGGTAGAAATTTTTACGGCTTCTGACAAAAACGAAAAGACACACACCGCCAAGATATGTGGAATATAGTGATGGGCTGGAAGGAAAATTGTGGCGGTAAATCGTTAACGCAAGTAAAGCTTAATAGGCAGCAATATAGTGAGATATATAAATAACGGTGCATTATCGTCCTGGTCATCCGTGAGCATAACATCGATGGCATTCGCTGCAAAGACTACACCACTTGAACACTAAATCTAACCCTGACCTTGACCCTAACTTATATCTCCTTCTGTTGCTGGCAATTTGACTTTATCCCACAGTCATAATCATCATATCATTTATCAGCGTAGGAAATTGAGAATCACGCTTCAAGTACCTGCACGAACAAATTGAACAGTTTGATGGGAGACCACCAGTCGGTAGGGGCCTGGGATTCTCACCCTTCCATACCCCGTTAAACCCAGCCCTGCATCAAACAGCCCATTTTTCAAACAGCTCGGCTATGTTTCTCAATCACGTGCAATAGACTGTTGACAACTGTCAGGCAGCAGCTTCATAGCATGATGGAACTAGACACGTTCGGCAAACATGGATGCATTTACTACACAACACCGGTTTCGGAAGTAGCCGGAAGTCGACTGCTACTCTCAGCCAGTCGGCACCACCTTAAAGTGCCGCGTTACCAACTGAACACATTCAAGCGCCGGGCCTTTTCCGTCGTCGGTCCTACTTCGTGGAACTCTTTACTGGATCGTCTCTGTGACCCAACACTGAGTTCTGACAGTTTTAGGAAACTACTTAAAACGGAACGAATTGCAAGTGATTAAATACACCAAGAGCAGTAGAGATGCTTCATGATTCTGTGCTATATAAATTCACGACTGACAAGTCTGACATTGATATTAACATTGCAGACTGCGCTCGGCTGACACTCGCATGCTTCTCATCAGTATGATGTGCACCAACTTTGGCGACAGAGCCTTCACTGCAGCCGGACTTGTGCCGAGTACTGCAGGCCACATCCCAGATAACCGACTCACCCAGGCAAAAATGTGCTCACATCTATGGTAAAAAA
>Ga0056116_1000959_pt1 | contig 10645 bp, 8 predicted proteins | sample WorMetOlspDAHAB2_FD_67352 | JGI IMG/M metagenome (GOLD analysis project Ga0056116, IMG submission 67352) | Marine gutless worms symbiont microbial communities from Max Planck institute for Marine Microbiology, Germany - Olavius sp. DAHAB.2 ...
AACTAATTAATTGCAATTTGAAAATTTATAGCCATTATAAATTTAAACACTGTTCTGAAATAGTGCTGTATTTGTGACTTTCATATGCTCGCGCACAGTCGGGCTTACATGCGCCAGATACTTTACAAGGCCATCAAAGTACTATGATGCGGACGGATGAGTCCATGGTGGTCCCTCATACACTGTCCCAATTTTGCGTTAGTAATGCGTTAACGCACAATTACTTTTTTTAATCGCAATGATTAACTTGATTAAAAAATTGATCGCTTGAAAGCTGTACTGTAGTTCAGTATTTCCACGTAGGTTTTTTTCGTTTTATTGTATACAGTGTAACTGCATGCTTTGTCTTTTTTTGTGGGCAGCTGTAACAGCCCCACAGCTGTGTGTGCCCTGCTTATTGTACTTATTTGTTTGAAGTGCTGTTGGAGTTTTATAAAAAAAAATAAATGATGATGATGATGTTGAATTCTATAGTGTATTCTGGCTGAAATAATTTGAATAGAATATCATATTAGCATTTAATGAAGTCGATGCTAAAATAACGAGGAAAAACAGTACTCTCCCCAGCTCATCAGCTTTTGCACCCATTTCGTGACATAAAATGTTGCCAAATGATTTTAGCCCGTTAGCGAAATTACAGAGTTTTTTTGTGTCAAAATTTCGTTTAAGACAAACGTCTGTTTGTCTGTTTGTCTGTCAGGGGCATCTATCCAGTGGGTGGACAAAGCGCGATATTTCATAAGAATTTAAGGGGGTGGATAAAAATCCAGGATGGTTATAATAAATGAATGCAATGTGGTCATTTAATTATCAGAAAAAGCATTAAAATTATTGCCACCAGATATCACTCTTTAAGGCTAAAATGCACCATATTCGATTCCCAATGTCTGTCCGTTTGTTTGTACGTTTGTGTGTCTGTTCGCTTGTCCGTTTGTGTCTTAGATGGAGTTTTACACTTCAGGTGCGACTGCCTAATTGTAGCAAGAATGACTGATGGAACTGAACCTGCTGGAAACGTGTTACATTGCAGGTGTCGGTGTTTTCGACGTGGGAAAAGGAGCTGCACAAGATTGTGTTCGATCGCCGATACCTGCTTCTGGCGTCGAAGGAACGCAAACAGATTTACGAGCAGTACGTGAAAGAGCGTGCCGACGACGAACGAAAGGAAAAGGTGCGGAAACTGCGACAGCGCAAGGACGATTTCCGACAGCTGCTCATCGATGCCAAGCTGCGCGGCAGGTTTCTGTGCCAATTGTCTCTTAATCGAATAATTACTGACATGTATTCCACTCATGAATGTCACATTATGTAGTCGTCTTTGATTATATTATTTGTAGAGCTTTTGAGCGATTAATGTTTTCATCACGTTAATGTGTTAGTTGAGCTTATGCGGGACAGCGTGTGAAGGACCGCCCATGTCGCTTGTGCACCCCTCCGTCCGATTCACGGTACTTTAATAGTCTTTTGTTTTTGTTTCACCCTATGGAAACAAAATGCATACTTGGACGGTGGTCATCTCTCTGGAACTTACTACCTATACCCGTCACCAGCAACGACTCTGACTACCTTCAAATCTTGGCCGAAAACTTACTTGTTTCGTTTAGCATGCATGATCGTAGCATACATGTCTGAAATCAACCCACTTCTAGCAGCGCCTCTGAAGTTATGACCTAATGGCACTTTTTAAATCAGTTTATCGTAATTATTATTATTGTCATTATTATGAGGGGGGAGGACATAGGAAAGGTGGTGATCAAAAATGGTCAGCATCGTATTTAGAAACAAATTATAGGATGAAGTGAAAAGCTGAAGACCTATTTGAGAACTTCTGAGAGAAGTGCTTGCTGGTGATGCTTTTACCTACATATTGCTGAGAGTGATTGTGTTTTATTCTGACCAGAATTCTTATTTGCAAGCAAATGTTCTTTTTTATGGTAAAGCGTTGCTCTGAATGTTGCTGTGTCTGTCGTGTGAAGTCACGGTGACTGTGTATGTCAGGTCGACGTTCAGTGAATTTGCGTCAAAGTGGAATCGTGATGCTCGGTTTCGTGCTATCGAGAAGATGCGCGACCGAGAACTGCAGTTTAATGAATACGTCGTTGAGCTTCGGAGGCAGGAGGACACGGAAACTCGGGGACAGCTCGAACGCGTTAGTAACTTGGCTGTATCATCACTGTAGTAGCATCATTATCAACATCTGCACTGATTGTACCGTCATTGCGGCTGTCCACTGTTGGTAAACTGGCATTTCTTGTTGCTGCTTCACTCATCTGGAATAGTCTGTCACTTCACTTCAGCACCCTGTCTACAGATTGTCTGAAGAAGAGGCTTTGGCTATTTGTGTCCAGCCACAGTTTCCTGTCCTTGTTGTTCCCAATGACAGCTGCGACTTTGTCCTCGGCCTAGCTGCCTAGGAACTTAATGCCTTATTCATTAACTAATAAACTAACCTCTGTTTTTGTTGCTCTTTAGCTGTAGCGATGCTCTTATCAGTCTGTATTGGCTGCGGGCCCCTGAATGATTTAAGATCGCTGTACTAGCATACATGGTTCTCCATGAGCTGTGCCATGGTACCTGGGACTCTCACCCGTATTGCCGATGTTCCAGGTTGTTGCACTGTCCTATTTACTGCTACCTATCAGCCATTAGTAGCCAAACCTTTGCCGCTAGGATCTGGAATGTTTGAAGTTATTTGTAGACACGTGTATCTAATTTTTTGTAATTTGCTCTACATTCGATTATGCAGTGTTTATGTACGTATAAACCGTAATAATTACCTGGTGATTGATTATTTTAGCATTTTTAATCTATTTGTGTACATGTATTGTTAATACTGTTGCTGCCTTTGGGCATAATAAATGATAATGGTAATAATAATAGTAGTAATAATAATAGTAATCAGGGATGTTTGAGCATATTCCCTTTTGTTCCATCTTATTTCCGTTGTGGTGCAACGATTTAATTATGTTTTGCTGCACAGTCATTTTATTGATGATGACCGGCCTGAGTAGGGTGCACTACCAAACAAATTTTTGTAACTTACTTTGTAATTTTTGAGTTCCAGGTATTTTGGTTACAATATAAATGAAAAACAACAAACAAAAATAACACTAATCGTTGTTTTAACTTATTTATTTGCACAGATTGAAACGGTTTATCAGTTAGAAAATTAATCCGTACAGTATTGAAGGTGTGCTATGGTTTTACTTTGTATCTAGTGAACTGCATTATGTGGCACTGTTTAAGCATGAGTATGAATGGTGATGCACAGGTGAAGTCCGACTTCATGCAGATGTTACGTGAGGTTGTGTCGGCTGATCGTCCGATAACATGGGAAAGCGTTCATCCAATGGTCGAATTTGATCCTCGGTGTCGAGCGATCGCCAGCAGCACTCAGAAGGAAGACTGGTTTCGCGAATTCGCTGCCACTATTTTGCCGGTATGAACTGGAGACAGAACAGAACGATCAAATGTGATCATTATTATTTATGTTGTTATTGTCATTATTTTTGGCCGGTGAGCACTGAGTTGCAGGCACTAAACATTGAAGTTTAAGAAAGAGTAAATAACTGGGTGCGACCGTCTGGCCGGCTGTGAACACTTTCTGAAATGAGACCGCTTTAGTACCTCTTGAGCCACTGATAATTGCTGGATAATAATAATTATTGTATTAGCACTTTAGCTGTAATCTTTAGCTGTAATTTGTGCAACACTGTCACAGAACTATTGTTGCAGGCGAGTCTCACATTGACATCTGGCATGATGAAATTTGCATGTGTGTAGATAATTTCGTGAAACTTTTAACTTTTATGAAAGATTCAATGGAAGTTTCGGCGAAAATTGTGCAAATTTCCAACACTGACTCGCCTCTTAAGGGGCTTTAGAGTTTCCAGAGATACGTTTCAGTGCATCTAGTAACTGGCATGCCGAGTTGAGTGACAGGTGGATGTCGAATAATTTGAAACTTTGTCATTTGCGACTTGTCTTTCATAATTGGGCCTCGAACATTTTCACGCAATACGTGAGACTGTCGTAATTGCAATTTCGTTGCCAATCCCTGTTTATATGACGTTTTGTTAATTGTAGCTCCGTGGTTATGACATCAGTATGTGGCCGGTGGACTTTCTCTGACCGCTGCCCGATCTGTGGTTGACAGGTGACCACTTTGTGGGTAAACTGTCCATTATGGGTCAGCCAACTAGGCGAACTTAGCCTTCCGGCTACAGTATGTGGCTTGTGGTACTATATAAGTGGTTTGCTGTTGCCTTTTTTTGCCTATCTGGTGTGCTTATTTATTGGGTCTTGCTGTGACTGTGTGTTCGTCCAGTCGCACAGTGCAGGCGACCGCAGTGGAATGGACAAGCAGGAGCGGATGATGGCAAGTCTTCGTGAGCGCGAGAAGGTTGTTCAGCAGTCGTTGTCAGTGTCGCTCCGAGAACGCGACCGTGAACGTGAACAGCACCTGAAGGAGGAAGCGGTCCAGCATTTCAACGCTCTCATGGCCGACATGGTTTGCCTTTCTGTCACGGCTTAGATGCCGTAGGACCAGTTGTGCAACTTGGCTAAATACATAACATGGTGTAATCTTTGGCACAGTTTTGGATATGATTAAGCAACTATGCAGCGAACCGTTATTTTTTGTCACCTATGACCATCATATTTTGTTGCGATGTTTTCACTTATCGCTGCAATGCACCACATGGAATGTCTTGCATAAAAGTGCTGCAGTAAGCTGTTTAATCTGCAGAGCTGTGCTACTGATGATCCTCATACTGTGGTTTTCATTTATTCACTAAAGTTCAAATGGTGGTCTTGCTCACTGTTGCATTGGCCTGCACCGAGCGGATCTTTGGAGACGTTCCCTTCCGGGTGTGGGGAGTGGCTGGTGAGAGCAGAATGTCTTGTATTGGTCGGATGGCAGGCGCAAATTAACAGCCAACGCCTTTAACCGACTTAAGCCAGTATGGTTTAGCCATACGCTGAACCAGCCGCTTAATGCTGGAACCAGTTTGTGTGTGTTGTGGTGGTGGACAAAAGGTTCGAAATCCAGAGATGTCGTGGCACGACACTCGCAAGATGCTGCACGAGGACCATCGCTGGCGACTAACGAAGCTGCTCGACAAGACCGAGAAGCAGCGTCTGTTCGACAACCACGTCGCCTTGTTGAACCGTCGCAACCGTGAGCTGTTTCGGCGTGTCATTGACGAGTTTGTTAGCCCAGTCGAACTGTCGATGATCGGCTGGCGCGACGTCCGCCGACTTATCAAAGACGACCCGCGATTTGCCCGATTCTCGTCCAGCGATCGAGTACGTGGTGATGTACTTGTGAGCGAACCAGTTTTGCAACTCATCTCACCTAAATTACATTGACTGCTTATTGGTTGTTTTGTGTCTAGAAGTGAAGTGATATAGAATGATATAGAATCGAGGTAGTCTCGGGAATGTGATAACCGCCAGCAACTCTGTGATATAGAAGTAATAGTGAATTGTCGGCATGCTTGTGCAAGAACATAACATCAATCTCGTTCCCTGCTAAGACTGCGCTACTTGAAGACTAAATCTAACCGTTGCCCTAACCCTACATTACTTCGATATCACATCGAGAAGCTGGCAAACAAGTCTCGCAAACAAATGCCCAGTACATGGCTGTCATAGTTATCGTATCGTCATTTGTATGTGGTTTGTCGTCGTCATCACTGTGCAACTTCTGTAGTACTGTGTTGACCAGACATGTACTTTGTCAGTTGTAGCTTTATGGGTGTTGTGTCAATTTTTGGCCTGCTAATGTAGCCTTGACTCAATCTTAGCCCAGTCGATCACAGACAACTGTGTAAATAAGTAATGATAATAAGTTTTTCTTTGCATTTGTATTCAGTATGCAGTGTGATTGGCATTGCATGTAAAGTGTTTCTGTAATATCTTTCTGTGTGCACACGCGTATTTTTAACGGTGTTGTGGCAATTACTTGGACACTGTGGGCGTTATTTGCCAGTGAAAAATCTTTTGATGGCCATGTTTGCTGCAACACTTTTTATTGTTTCTGTTGCTGTTGGTGGTTGCATGTAGAAACGCGAGAAAGAGTTCGAAGAATATCGACAGGAGAGGGTAGTACAGGCGAAGCTGGACTATCGAGAACTGTTGAAAGAAACGAAGATTATTACGTATAAGTGTGTACCCTGTTAATTGCATTTATCCATTGATGCTGCTGCTGTGAAATGCTGATGCGCATGCCATGAGGCACGTTCACTGTTAAGATGAAGAACGGCTAACAAATTTGTAATGGACTTTGTAATGCGTGTGTGATTTGCTTGAATACAACAGACAGACATCGATATTTCTTTTCCCGATTTTGGTATCGCAGAAGTCAAGCTTAAAGGTGTGGTAAAACAAACAGCCAGTACCAGTACACCACTTTTTGTTCCCTAAAACGTCTCTCCTGGTACCAGCTTACCCAGGTTGTCCTGGAAAGAAGTTTTCAGGACTCATTTGTTCTCTTCCGCACCATTTTTCTGGTGTGGATTTTCCGGTTACAGAATGCGTGTAAGGTTGTTGACCATGGACGTTTTCGACATAGCTCTGTGGTTAGGACGTCAGTCTTTGGCCAATGACCCTTCCCTTATCTGTCCCCTATCTATGGTCGATAGATGAGCACGTTGTGGGTAAAGTATCCGCTATGGGTCAGTCAACTAGTCCTACCCACAGCCCTCCATCCCTGGGGTTGGTAAATGATTGCGGGGCGGAGACCATCAAAACAGCCGACTAGGGCTACGTATGGCTGCAGGCCGAAGTCCGTGTGTGCGGGTTTTGGCTGCGGCCTATGCTGAACGCCGACCCTGTCTGTGACGCATAGCACCGCTAAGGCGTCATCGGCGCTAAGGCACCGCACATTGGAGCCTGTAGTTTGCGTTTGTGTGTTGCAGATCGGCAAAATTGCTGCGTGAATCGGACCAGCACATGAAAGACATTGTCCGAGTGCTCGAAGTAAGTTGTTGCCAGCTCCATCAACCAATTGCGGCCACTAAACTGATGTCGACAACAATGTCGCCATCGTCATCGAGCAAAATTTGTAAAGCGTCCATTACAGTGAGAACACAAGCGCTACATTAAACGCGATAAGCATAGTAAATGGTTAAATTAAAAAATCAAACAGAAAATTAAAATTAAATGATGTTTGCAATAACGTAAAGCAGTCAGGACATTGAACTGTATAGTCTTGATATGAATGTTTTAAAACAGCTAAAATTCTGCTGAGATGGATGAACGAAGGAAGTTTGTTCCATGCGACGGGAGCGACGTAAGTGAAGGAACATTTCTGCACCTTTACCGACAGATGCCAGCGTTTTTAGTTTTGACAATGCTCTACAGACTGCTCCACTGAACGTGGCTATTTTTCTTGACAATATTGACTCCAAACTCTTAGCAATTGGAAAGAATTCTATGCCGGTCAGAATGCCAATTCTTCACGCAGGCTTACTCTTAGCAAATCGTATCAAAACTAAAAGGTTAGCGTGCATCAAAACAGAAGTGAATTGTTTTTCGTTCATAACTTAAGATGATATTTGTTGTCCGTCAGCAAACACTTGACACAGAGAATAATAATAAAAAATTAATAATAATACGAAACTTATAAAGCGCCATAATGCTGTTAGGCGGCTACGGGGAAAAATGTAACCGATCTAAATAAATATCATTTGTTATGTTTTCTGTTGCTCGCCGTTACTGCTCTGGAAAAAAAATGCGCACGCGTGTGTATGTGTGTTGAACTGCAGAATGACCAGCGCCATCTTGTGTTGGACTGCGTCCCCGAGGAACGCCAGCAGATCCTGCTGTCGTACATCGATGACCTCGAGCGCAAAGGTCAACCGCCGCCACCCACTGCCTCAGAACCTTCGCGCCGTCTTGCAAAGTGACCGCGACCGGCGTCGAAAATAAATGGCTTTACGACTGAATCGTAGTCACGTCAACGTTTTTTTCTATAAACACTTTTTTTAGGCATCCATTAAGTGCATCCACAAGGCTGAAGACACACGGGGTTGAAAACCAGCGCCGATTTTCGGAGTCGAAAATCGGAATGGACTTTCGGACCGTGTGTCATGCAAAAACGACTCCGATTTTCGACTCAGATTAGAACGTGTTCTCGAGGTCAATTTTCGGAAGCACGTGATTGATAGAAACAGTTGTGATTGGTATAAGTTTATTGTTTTCGTTTGGTTTGTTTGTAAACAGTGCAGAATCGGTAAATAAACATTTCGATTACATTTTTTTCGTACTTTTTTGTTATGATTTGCAACTATATGAATGCATGATTGCAGCAGCAACAGCATCGTCGTCATTTTTTTCGCCCATGTCTGTATTTGGAGTCGAAAATCGGCGCCGGTTTTCGACCCCGTGTGTCTTCAGCCTAAGAGAGACTACAGGATCCGTCGCGCACGTTCAGAATTTTGCCCAGCGGAATCTACAAGGTTTCTTGTCCGTCGCATAGTTCAGTCACTCACGACACGATCAAGACGTGCGTGTAGGTTTAACGTTACGCGTTTTGATGTGGACAGCTCTTTAGCTTGGACGGATTGAGAAATTTTTTTTCGTCTCATCGAGTGACTGATGTGTTTGGTGTACTGTACATAGTGGCTTTTTGCGTATATTTTTATCGCCATCAGGTGAGATTATTGTTCCGTATTATCGAGTCCTTTTTTTGACACACCGGTCGTTTTGAAGCTCAAATTTGTTCTGATGAAACTCTCTCTACGAATATGCGACGAACAACGATAGTCGCTATCGTTGGTATTTTAATTAAAAATTCGAATTGGCCTTCTCCCGGGAACGTCGATCGATCCCCTTCAGGTACTGTTTGCATCCCCCAATACCTTGAAGTCGAATGAGAGATCAACCCCCATTTCGTCCCTCCGTATATCCCCCTCTCCTTCATTTTCTTCTATCTCTCCCTACCTTCTCCCTCCCCTTCTGCTCCTTTTCCTCCCGTTGTCACCCATGTGGGGTCGTGGGGAGTGCTGTGAACTCTTCGGCGTGGTCGCGGAGCCCGCCGCAATTGAATTTGGTGCACTTGAAACGTAATGTAGATACAGGCTAGTTTTTTCTCATTCAGTTACGCTTTAATTCTGCACTGTAAGTGGCGCTGGAACGAATTCGAACGTGGGGGCCCACGTCTGGCTCAAAGCGCCGGAAATTTTTTTATGCCCCTCCACTTTTTGGCTCTACAAGTACAATTAGTCGTTTTGGTGAGCGCTTTTGTGATGGTCAGTGCAGTCTGGTCAGTTTCTTGTCTGCTATACTACTCATGGTGTCTCCCGTGCCCAGCCATTTGTAATATTGGGGGGCACGCAAAAGTTACACCTCACCACCACTGTGCTTTAAAAATTCCCCCGTAACGTCTTGAAATCGTCACAGCTGTCGAAGTCGTGTTTCGCTTACAGTGGATAACTTTCTGAGCAATGTCTGCCGCGTACAAATTAAGTTACGGGGGAGAGTGCTTTTTCGCGCGCTGGTAGCACAGAATTCGCAGTGCGAGAACAGCCCAGGAAGTTTGAAAACGTGGACTTGCTTTTAGCTTAGCTGTTTGACGTTTCGTGATGTGACGTTTGGAAGGCGAACGAACTGCAAATAGGTGGAGGCCTTCTAGAAAAGAGGCCTCTACTCTGTAATTTACTTTTGGCTGCGTGTATAATGTCCGCTATGGCACAGGCAGAACCTGTGCATTGAACTTGCGGCTGCGACAGCTGTTCTCTGTATGCTGTCATCGTGGTCACCGTTTTTGTGCGGGGAAATTTATGGTTATTCGTAGGCCTACTCCTGCAGTAATGTAAGTTACTCGCTTCGTGTATCATATGTAATGTCCAGTCGGCAAACATCGGCGTGAACAGATCATTATTGTGCTACGTGATGGTTCCGTGTGAGCAAGTTTGCTGTCTAGCGCGTTCGTCAATTAGCGACCGTATTGTTGTCCGTTGGCAAACACTTGACAGAGGGAAAACGGACATGCATGCATGTCGAGCTACAGTGAGAGCGGTGTCGCCGCGCGCGCTCTCAACCTGACGCTAGAGCCTCGTACAGCTGTATGTGGTATGGACGTTTTGTGTGGTCGGACACTGTGGGCAGTTCCCATTGTGTCTGGTAGACAGGTCTCGACGCATTGACAGTAGAGCGGGGGTGGCGTGGGAGAAAGAAAATGGCGACTATCTTGCCTCCCTTTATGTAACACGCATCAGCCCAATAGGACAAAATAAGTTTTATTCGGAAATTCACAGTAAACTGCACACGCACAAAGCGTTATCACTACACAAACGATCAGTCAAGATTCGCCATATATGTAAGAATAAAGCAGCTTCTTTATTAGAGAAATGACAAGCGCAGAACATGCGTTGAAAGAACACGCCGAGAAATAGAATGGACTGTTGGCCTACGTACAAAATAGCGAACAATAGGGCCCCTTTAAGCTTATAAAATCCGGTATAGCTGGCTTAAGCATTCGCAATCCACTGGACAAAAGAACTGTCTCGTGGAACTGAGACTGAGACTAATGTTTTCTGTTGCCAAAGATGACCAGAGTAGATTTTTCAGACCTACTTTTACTTTCTAGAAAGTACTCTCCAGTTTTTAGTATAAAATGGGCACGAGAATGCTATAAGTT
>Ga0056116_1000962_pt1 | contig 10633 bp, 7 predicted proteins | sample WorMetOlspDAHAB2_FD_67352 | JGI IMG/M metagenome (GOLD analysis project Ga0056116, IMG submission 67352) | Marine gutless worms symbiont microbial communities from Max Planck institute for Marine Microbiology, Germany - Olavius sp. DAHAB.2 ...
ACAACGCAGGGTTACCAAGAATGTAGGCCTACAGCACAGAACGTTGTCATAAACCATGTGCGGTAATTCCAGAAGAAAAAAACCCAAGCTGTTCTGCAAGAAACATGCGCAGCCTTATAACATGTCACAGACTGACAGATCTGTCGATTCTGTATCAGCCTAAGGTGAAAAAAACAGTACTGTTGTCACTGCTGATTCATCTCTGCTGGCGCGCAGTTTAAAAAAAACTTTGCTGCTACTGTACTAACACATTAAACAAATACCACGCGCACACGCACACACAACATATAAGCGAAAGCAATGCACCTAGACGACGCCTAAAACAAAAAGACCCATCAATCAGGTCCTAACTGCATCACACACAGCTCAACATTTTTTCATACGCCTTCATAAAACTCTACAGTGTACAACCGTACAAGCACCGTACATCGCACGTTTTGCTGTTAAAGATAAATGAGAAACGACAGACCAGTTTACGGATCTGCGCGAAATATATGCGCACGTGTGCACTAAAGACAGTATCTGGATGTTGATACTACCCGTAGTGCTCTACACAAATAACACAATAAAACAAACTGCTCTCTGGCGAATGTGCATACAGGGTGGCCCAAAAAAACTGGCACACTTTGTTTTGTACTCTTAACTTCGTCAAATATTGACCGATTTTCAAACTTGTTTCGCTATTAGAATCAGGAGAAAATTTGTTACTTGTACTATCAATAAAGATCCCATCACACCTTAAGTGTGTCGCTACACTACCTTGTGAAATGTTAGTGTCTCAAAAGCAACAATTGAAAATAAGACGACTTCTGTAACAAGACATTTTAAGAGTGCGTCGTCCAGCAGCAAGGCGGACACATTGAACATTTGTGGTAAAAACTGCAGGATGCGACAGTTACTCTAGAAAATAACTGAGACAATAAACACGTTGTTTCCTGTTGTTAATTTCTTAAAATACGTTCCTACAGAAGTCGTCTTGTATTTAATTGTTGCTTTTAAGACATTGACAGTTCACCATGTATAGTGACCGTAGTGTAGCGACACATTTGAGGTGTGGCGGGATCTTTCGTGACAGTGTTATTACAAATGTTCCTCTGATTCAGACAGTGAAATAAGTTTGAAAATCGGTGAATATTTGATGAAGTTATGGCATATGAAGATAAGGCGTACAAAAAAGTGTGCCAGTTTTTTTGGGCCACCCTGTTTGCTACTTTGCATAAAGTAGCAAACGGATCTATTGAAAGAAAAACGAAAGTGAATAGGGATATCAGTCGCTCTTCATACGTGATCAACACATTCTCGTGGAAAATAAAATAATTTTTGAGAGGTGTGAAAATGGATTTTGAATCATTAATGATTAATTAATGATTAATTCATTAATTCATTAATGCATGCCACAAACCTGCCAAAACACTTTGTGTTTGATTTTTCAAACTACAGAGTCTACAGACAAACGAAGGCAAAAAGTAGAACATTTTAAGAGTGTGATTTGATTGTTTCCAGGGCGAATTGAATGGAATAACCGACATCCGACGAGACAGACTTGATGTCCTGTGGATCATCGTCCAAGTCGAAAAGTTGGTCATCAAAACGCAGAGAAGGGAACTTTGATGCGCCACTGAGACACAAGTGCAAGTCGGACGCAGGTGAAGTGCACTGAGCAACACGGGCTGCTGCTGCTGCTAATGATGACGATGCTGATGATGATGACGATGCGGTTGGCTGAATGAGATCCAACAGGTCGGCGAATTCAAGACCCGCATCACATAGATCGGTGGAGTCATGTCGACCAAAAGCTGAGTCCAGCGCAGCTGCGAAGGGCACGTGCGCAACCTGTGCATCTTTGTGGGGGCCACCGTCGCGCTCTGCAAACAAGCAGCGCTTATTCGGCGGCGACGCAAAAGCTACACGACTGTCGTCCGCAGTGTTGGCCAGCCTCTGCTGCCACTCTGTCTGTGCGTGTGTCGTGCTTGTGCGGCATATGGGCGAGTCAGGAATGCGCGATGATGAGGATGAGGCGATATGATCGTCGCATGCATCGTCATGCTGGCTGCAGAGGCTGCTCGCTGTGCTACTGCAACTTGGAGTCGAATCGCAGACGACTCCTTCGTCCTCGTCTCCAGCTGATTCGGCCGATGTGCCAGTCTCTGCACAAAGACAGATGACAGGGATAGACTACAGTAGTGGATCAAATCCTTTCTTGGCCAGATTTGCTTTAGGTCTCAGGAAGCAAGACTGGACATGACCCTCATAATAGACATTTCATGCACTGCCATGAAGATTTGCATGGACCCTTTGTGTTCGCTGTGTGAGGAAGACAGTGAAACTTAACTTTTTAGGCCAGTGTGCAGCTATGGTAGCTATTGGTGGATTTGCCCATAATGTATTCTGAAACGCTGATGTAACAACTCCGCTTCACTGCCCTCTTGTGGTTTGCGAAAAGCCTCAAGCAGATTCTTGTAACAAAGCAGTAAGTTTGGGGACGGAAACCGCGATGGTATCTGCAATGGGTGACGTCAACTCTGACGCTGATGACATCCACGCATCCAGCCTAAAGAAATAGCGAAGGACGGCAGAGTAGAGTTGTGCGATATTTTAGTACAAAATCGCTGCCACAAAAACAGCCAGTCAAATTATAATACGTTATAAAGTTTAAGACAAAATCAACATGATCTACTCAGCCCATACAATTAGCCGAATTTTTTTGTATTCCTGGTTTAGACTAAATCATGATGACAACGTAACAAAACACCCTCGCGACTACGTAAGCGCGAAAAACGGTGACATTTCGTGTCATAAAAATGTAAGAAGAAGGTATAGTTGGTGTGATCAAGTTTTAAAATGGGTTCTCTATAGAAGAGTTTCATATATGAACTGCTCAACAGACTAACAAATCAATTGACTTGGGTCAAGGTTAAACTGACCCGAAGAATTGTTGATGAAGTGCAGTAGGTTTCTTAGAGTCTTACAGTTCAGCTGCCACGTCGGTCCGTATGCATCCTGCACACACACACACACACACACATATGCTAGTACTGTTACTGTAACAGTCATTACTCACAATCATATGCAATTCTTCAATAAAAAATATACTGAAAATATATGCCTGCTCCACAATCCATGAAATCTAAAATATATCTTGATCTTCTCATAAACACTATTGTCTGAATCATTATTATATGAAATATTCAAACAAACATCCAGTTACTTTACATGAAACGTCTCTGAATGGAAGTGTATGAAAACACTTAGCAACACGTTTGGCAGTTTTAATCGAAGTGCGACAGACAGACAGACGAACAGACAAAGGAATGAAGACTGACGTGACGTGAGAGTCTCTGATTGACAACGTCGTTGTAGTTCGGTGGTGACTTGAGTGACTGGCAACTACAATCAGCAGACCGCCATACTATAATAGGTCTATGTTTCTACTGTTATTAATAACTTCGACTTTATAGGTCTATTTTGTTGATTTTTTTATATCAGTTTTCTAATTTGCAATTTTTTTCTTTAGGCGTACTCACAGTCACAGAAAAAGAAAACGTGTTTAACTTTACTTCGCTGGCTACTGTGTACGCCTGTCCGTTACTCCGTTTAAATTAATAATAATGACCAAATGTGAAAAATCCATTTAATAAAAACTGTCAATAAAACCACAGTTCACATAACATAGAAAATATGTCGCCGTTGCATACCTATATAGTAAAATGCGAAAGGCCAAAAATACCAAAAAAATTAACGCACTCATTATAATGGCGTTGGACCGATAGCCTACTTTGGTGTGCTGATACAAAACGGCACTCTAAAATCTCCATATTTGCATGAACAAGATGGCTACGACCGTCACATTGGATTTCGGAAAAAGAGCTATAACTGATCACAAGTATAACGGTTTGGCTCAAATAACCGGCGCACCACTCCGCTCGGCCGCTCGCGCGAGCCACTCGTTCCACGAACCCCGACATCAAAAAACACTAACCCAAAAATAAACCACTTCTGAATTATCATTAAATCGCATTGAAACTTCATTAATAAGGCTACATGTTTTAGTCCAATTTGAGTTTAAAAGCAGTCGCAGAATATTATCATATTATTAATTAATTATTAGGATATTATTCTATGCGTGACCTAATTTGTGACATTATCAATTACTGTCCATATGGGAAACTTAAGAAGTTTATACGACAAAATCGTATCGGTAATTAAAAACTTGAAAAACAGAACACATGAATTGTTTAATACAAAGTGACAATATTATGGCACTTGTCTGACACTAACAGTTGACGAAAGATCTAACCTCATTGGTAGGCTTTATACGATTAATACGATTTATTGAAAATTGTGTAGTAGATTACTTTTTTGACCCACGCATCTGTACAGTTTCCGAACCTGTCAGCTGGAATTCGCTATTTCAGTCGTTTCACGCTCTTCCTTTATATCTGGACTATTTCGCCATCAACTGAAAACATTTCTGCTCTTTCAGGCCTATTGGCCTTCGATCTCTCGGCTGCTTGCGCCATAAGAAATGCGCGTTACGAATTCACTGAACTGAATGTTAAGTGTGTGTGTCCGTGTGTTACTAGCATAACATCATTTCAGTGAAAGTGGCAAAAGCGGTTATATCAAACAAAACGAGTGGCCTAAATATTGTTTAAACATTCAACATTTCACCATTCGTGAACTACAGGTATATTGTACCCAGGTGACGATGACGTTGCTGGAAGAATGACGTCAGTGTGACGTGTCTGTTGATGACGCTGTTGTTGCATCATCTGCAGTTGTATCAGTAAACACACACACACACACACATACACACGCACACACACACATGTGAATATGTTGTCCTTAATCCTCATTGCAACTTGCAGCTTTTGCTAATAACAGCAGTTGACTGTTGAAACAACAGAAATCGAAGTCAACGTATTACTTGTGGATTTGATTCATTACAAAATGTTCTATTTTGCAATATAAACTATAATTTGTAAAAATATAAACATCAGCAAGATGATCAAACGCAAAGACGCATGTCACACATGATAATATATTGAGGTTAACGTTTTAAGAGATGTTTTAATGTTTTGAATCAGTTATTAATTTATTGCTCGCATGATTACATGCCAAACAAGCAACGAGAGCTTGACAACGATCACCAATACAAACACGAGAAAGACACAGTAGAAATGAGAACATGTTGACATCACAAACCAAAATTATGTTGAGAAAAGGGCACGATAACATAAACAAACGTTTACACAAAACTCAATCACAGATGTGAACAACAAATGCATACAAAGCAGTTTTTACTTTGGTTTCTTTCCGACTTTAGTTCTTGGTCAAGTGCTGCAGACTAAGTTGGCCAGCTCTCGGGTCAACTTTCTGATGCTCGTTAGTTTTTTTTTAGTTTTTAGTTTTTATTATTTAAAAACCAAGAACATCCGTTTGCATAAAAAAGAACGGCAAAACAAAAAGAGCAAACCCAGTTACTTGACGGATGACACTTCAAAACTGGTTCAACTATTTCCCCTGACGTCATCATTCAGTAAACTCCGACAGACAACTTGGCAGTTACACACCTGCGTATGAAAGAGTTCGAGTCTCGACTGTTGTAGTAGTTGTTGGAGATGTACAATCTGTTGTCGCTGCCAGTGCAGCAGATCGTCAGCACTCCATGACCACGGCGACACCTGCTTCTGCAGCTGAAGCTCATCCCGCATCATTGATGATGACGATAATGACGATGGTCTGTTGGCGATTTGCTCTGTTCTGTTTCCCACTTCGACTGGTGCAGATACGGCTCCAGTCAGACGCTGATCTAATGTCGGAAGTGGATAACTCGCCATGGATACGTGACTTGGTAGTGATGACGTCAGCGGCCTGGAGCTGCGAGGACTTGTGGAAGGGGTGTGAGGTGGAACAAAGACTCTGAGCAGACTTCTATCAGATGAGGTCGAAGATGCGTTAACAAAAGGATGAAAGTAGTTGCCAACCTATACACACGGGAAAACAATCTTGTGATTTTCTACCGTCTATTTGCAGTCAAGAATGTTATTTTTACTACGGCTGTTCTCAGACTAGGTGGTCTATTAACCGCATTACAACAAATAAAATAAAATAAAATTCATCACTGAGCAAGTGTTGCATCTGAAATCATTATTCTCCTTGCACGTGACTTCGCCGTAAACTCGGCGTTTTGTGGTGAGTTCCAAACGTGGCTCCGGAACAGTCGAAAGAATTGAATTGTTGCGAGAGCTAACTGCGATGTTGGCGACACGACTGTCGTACTGACTACGCGCTTCGTGGTCGTCTGGGAAGCTGTGTCAGTCGGTTGTCAGTGCGATGTACGTGAAAAAAAACACAATGCTCAGTGGCGAGTGGTGACATGTCGGCTGACTGCTCAATGGACGGCACAGCTGCTGCTGCTAGGAAGCGAGTCAACCGCTCGTCGCAGTGTCTTCACTTCCACACGTGGAGCATGGCGACCGCTGGAAAAATGCTGCAGAAGGGCTAGACATGGCTCGATTGCATCAGTCAGTAATTAAATTAGTATGAAAAGAGGAACTAGGCTTTCAACGTTTGCCCTCTGCAGCGTATAAACTGTGAACGATGGTGAACTTCACAACAGGAGTGATGAATTCTTTCGTTCGACCACTGCACCGTTAGGAACGCTACTTCACTGGCCTACTGACTCCTGGTGTAAGCACAGCTTGCACACAGGAAGCTATGTACATGCTTAAAAAAGGATGGACAATATTGTGGGCATGCGGCGCAGTGTGGCCAGCGAACTACAAGAAAGAGGACAAAGACTACTCACCAATGCATGCGCACCTCGACCATACACACAGCAGTGTCGTGTGGTCACGGATGAACATTTGGCCAGATTGTGAACTAAGTTCTTGGTGGCTAAAAAGGCAAAAAGGGCACAACACTTATATAGCGCCACCGGCGGCAACTGCAGCTGCAGCGGCGCTGTACGTCACAGACAGAACGGGCATACAGCCTATAGGCCGTAGACTAAGATCGCGGCCACCGGACTTTAACGAACAGCCAAACGCAGTACTGGTCTACCGTTTAATGGTCTCCACCCACGTAATCCATGTAATATTACTCACAAACCGATCCCAAAGGAATGGAAGGCTGAGTTAGCCTGGTTGGTTGACCCACAGCGGACACTTTACCAACGAAGTGGTCACATGTCAACCACATACAGGCGGACTCAACGGTCAAGTTCGCAGCCTGGCCTACGAGTTGGCGGCCACCTGGCGCTGACCGTCTTTCGCCTAGATGAACCACAGTGAACTCTCGCATATGGCTGGAGCCGTAGATGACAGCACTATATAAATATTGTCGTGGTTATTATTATATGTCAGAAACCCCTCGCCGCTGTCCAACACAAAAACAACGTATGATACGAAACGACCAAGTGCCACTAAAAAGCCCAACGTATTTGTCGCGTGGATTCACATGCACGAGTTCTTGAAGGTTTGATGATACCTGTATACTTGGGACCACTGCTTCTTAACGGCACGGCTTAAGTCAAAACGACTATGTAGAGGTCGTCTTACCTGTGAATTGCTGGTTGTGGTACGTTTTGGTTGAATGGCGTTGTCCAGTCGTGTGATGAGTTGGCACTTGACACCCGACACTGGTAGACCGCGGCGTCGACACTCAGCCCTCAGTTGATTCACACTGAGACGCTGCTGCCGCACGACACACCCCGTGCTGTTGCTGTCCGTCTTCGCATGCCGTCGTGCTGCTGATGTTGACTGGATGTTCATTTTGAATGACCTGTGTACATCAGTTGTACACGCACCGGCGTTTGGATCAGACCACCCACCTTGTGCGCGTTCCGTGCACAAGCCGTTGCTGGCAGATTCACCAACGCCGCTCGTCTCCTCTGGACGCCATCTTGCCGTTGTTTTTGTCGTCGTTGTCGCGAGTGACGTCATCACCGGAAACATGTGACCACTGCACATTGTGACGTCACTAACCGGCTGGTGATTCGAAACTGTGCAGTCTACTAATGATGACAATGATGACGATGATGACGATGATGTCAAGGATACACTTGCTTGTGCTAGCACACTACTGTTGGTTGTATTTGTTGCCTTTGTAGTAGTAGAATGTTGTAGTCGTTGCACGGCACCGGGTGGCCCTTTGTACTCGTGAAACTTGATGATTCTGTTGTTTGACGGAACTGCACCTCTTCCAGCAACTGTAGTCGTTGTTGTTGTAGTAGCAGCAGGCCTTGTTGGTGTCGTAGTTGCACGGCAGCCACTTTTACTGATGACGCATTTTGACGCAATTTTAGTGCTTTCTTCTGCAGCAGATTAATGCAAACATGTCATCAGTTCTTCTATTTATCACTATGGAAACTTTGGGATATCAGAAAATGTGACTAAGAGGGGTTATACCTCCCCACTGCATTCAGTTTTTCGAATTGTGTGTACGTTATACAAAAATGCCTCCAGGTAGCACCGAATTCTATACGATTTGGATTCGGTTCATGAGATGCTAAAATACGTGCGTCTATATTTGTACATATGATTCAGCTTCTGGGTACGGCGTCCCCCGATATATTCTTCGCAGTCTGTAATCCTAGGTACGCCTATGAATGTGACAATAGTAACGATGATGTGTGCCTCGTCATTCTGAAATTCTGATGAGTTTACGGCGACCATAAGAACTCGTGACTTTCGCGCTGAAATATCGACATTTGACATCCGCTGACTTATTAGGCCTCGTGTAGAAAGCGCATTCTAAAAGGCATCGTTTCTCCTGCGAAATGTTCTACGATTATGACAATGATGATGATGATGATGATAATAATGACGATAAATGTAACAAACGCGATGAGGAACGCGATAAGGCTATAACAGATGATGAGGCCTATGGAGAAGCCGCACTGATGGTGAACAGATATGATGATTATTACCAGACAACAGACACTGTTGTTGTGGTCGTTGCAGTTGTTGCAGTTGTTGTAGTGGTGGTGGTGTTGGTTGCGGAATTAACAAGCTTCTGTCTCCTGCACCAGACATCTGTCCTACACCTGCTGACGGTGGTGGTTTCTTCTTCTTCTTCTTTTTCGGCTGGTTCGTGTTTTCCAGTGACATGGACGCGTACTGGCTCGGCAGCGTTGAATTATGGTTCAGATGGAAACCGGTAGCGACAGCTGATGTTGACGGCAATGCGATTCCGTGCCACACCGAGTCATACTGTTGACCGCTATTGCTGCCAGTTGCTGCAGTTGACACAGAACATGAAGGCAGCTGCTGTTGTAGCCGCGATCTTTTGACGCTGTCTGCGAGCTGAAGGCGTTCGTGTAACTTGCGTTTGAGTATTTCCGTGGCTGGTCTCATGACCGGTAGCGTCGTCGTCACAGCTGAAGGCGTCCTCTCACTAGTCATCGCTGTTATTTCTCTACCTTTCTTGTCAAACTGATGTTTTTACTCATAGTAGTGGTTGTTGGTCGTGGTGTCACAGCACTGCTCACTGACTATTTTCATCGTCACAGTTTCAACCGTCGAGCACAGCATACTACAACGAGATACTATCACATTCATTACATGTACTAACTTGCGTTACTATACTTTGGTTCCAGATCCCTGACACAGTTTCGATAAGATAACTGTATCATCTGTATGTACTCTGTACAGGTTAAGAATGGCCAGATAGGTCCTTTCGGTTGTGGAATGAATTACCATCAATGTAGCCTAACAGACAGTTGATATGAATGAATGAGTGAACAAATTCCCACACAAACGCAGGTAACTACTACAGGTAATCATTGGCACCTGCACTTCACTGAATTGCTGTCATACCCCCCCCCCACTTTAATGACACAGTGGGACAGAACCCCCCTTAGGTCAAAGCCCCTAGGTTACGACCCCTCCACGCTCTAACGGTATTTTAGCCTATTTGTGATAGTCGTAAGTGCAGTTATATCTTGCCTGACTATCATGGTGATGTCCAACCATGTTGACGAAAGCGTGGTTCCACCCTTCGCAGACGTTGGTTAGCACGAGTCCAGGTGTAATCTGTAGAGTAATTATCTTCTAGGTCTCCACGACCGTTGGAGTAGCATTCTGCTCATTGGCGGTTTTGTTAGTAAAGTAAGGCATAGATCTACGTCCACATTAAAGTGCACTACTGAGCAGATATTACGAATAGCCGGCCTTTGATCCCTGTAGAGAGGTGCAAAGTATCTGTGAGCTGCTGTCGTGCAGCGATGAGTAGATAGTGCAGCAGCGTCGGAATTCTCGCAGAACTCTTTGTTCTACCTGAGTATAGGCAGCGGCGGCAATTCCTTTAATGTGCATAATCATTGAGCATACAGGAACATAATCTACTATCCGGCATGGGAGCGTCAAATGAATTGTTTTTCACAAGGTAGTGCAGCGACATTGTTCAGGTTAGGTTAACGAGTTTACACGTTTCTGATGGCTAATTTCCTTAGGATTCTGTAGTACACCGAAAACTATTAAAATCGGTTCATTTTCGCCAAGTTATTCACAATAAAAAGGGGGAGGGGCGTTTATGAGACACAGTGTATACCTTAAGGTAAATAAAGATGAGAGTAAAGTTTCCGATGCAACGACGAGCAGAATATAAAATTTACTTCCAGTGGGGAGGG
>Ga0056116_1000963_pt1 | contig 10631 bp, 7 predicted proteins | sample WorMetOlspDAHAB2_FD_67352 | JGI IMG/M metagenome (GOLD analysis project Ga0056116, IMG submission 67352) | Marine gutless worms symbiont microbial communities from Max Planck institute for Marine Microbiology, Germany - Olavius sp. DAHAB.2 ...
AACAAGTATTCGTCACTCGCTCAGTCACACTTGTTTGTTCCAGTCGCGGCAGAAACAATGGGAGCGATTAACAAGGACGGCGTGGACTTCCTGAGTGACCTTGGAAGGCGCATTACACAAAGCATAGACGACCACCGCGAGAGCTCCTTCCTCTTCCAGTGACTTTCCATGTTAATCCAACGCTACAATGCAGTCGCTGTCTTGGGTACCTTTGCCCACACAACCCCCGAGGACAAAATGTAGCCGTTCCAGCATTGTTCTAGTATTTAACTTAGTTTTTAGCCCTCGGGATCTCTACTACCAAGGGCATAAAAAAATAAATAAATAAACAAAAAAATAAATAATAATAATAATAATAATAATAATATGACAATTTACGATTTATATGGCACCGCAATGCAGAGGGAGTCACTAGTCATAATCGTCTCCAATTCGCTTGCGACTTACTGACGCTACAGGAATTAGGTTTTGACGTTGACTTGACCAGTATTGAGGAAGCAGACAGACCTGGCACGAAGCCCACTCAGTAATATTGTACACATCACCATCCATACACGCGTAGTAGCGCCATCGGAAACCAAATACAGATGACTCCGCCCATACATCACCCTACAGACACGAGATACTGCCACATGACGTATGATGTCGCCAATAAAATTAAGACTGAAAAGCAAGTAAGTGAATTTCTATAGTGGACTAAGTAAAAAACATTATCACAAGTTCCGTTGTAGAGCTAATAACAGACGCTGAAACAGGAATGTCTTGAGGTGTGAACTGTGCAGTCTATTTTTAAATACCCTTACTACCTTACTACTTACTTAATTAATGTGGGAATGAGTAACGACATGAATTAACTAATGCTGACTTTGGCGCTTGGGTCGGCTACAGCAGCTGAAATCACCCTGAAAATAAAAACTGGGTGGAGGTAGTTTGTGCTACTAGATTGCAAATCCATATGCCAGAAAAATAAGCAGTGTTGTGTGTATAGCAACTAGAAAAGCTCGACTGCTCAATGCATGGAGTCAACCAATCATGCACTCAGCATCCAGCGACTTTTTTGTAGTGGCCCAAGTAATCAAAATGATAACAAGGTCCACTGAAGTGCTAACAGCAGAACGATCGCTGTAACCAAGAAAAGTTTTCAGCTGATGTCGATGGATGATGCTGAACCAACATTGCCAGGCACTGCATTCCAGGTCTCAGTTGTGGCCCGGACAACTGGAAAAGCTCGGCTGCCAGCCACGGGTAAAATGCGGGCTGTCGATTTTCAGACCTGAAGAATGCGTTAAATGCAGATGCCAATGCACATGAAATCCTCACCCTAATATTAGCTGTAACTCGAACCCTATTTTACGAAATGCATGATCCGAATTTTACCCAAGACCTCAGCTAACCTCGTTAGACAGTTATGAAAGCAGAGAAAGGTGGCAAGACAGTTACATCAGTGTAGATACAGCTTTAATGGATGGTAAATGCAATGCTTTGGAATAATCGTATGCTTTCACAGTGTACTTGCCTCTTTAACTGCATGTCTGACATTGCACTTTGCGCAGTATCTGGCAGCACATGGTGACACCTCAGTGACAGGGTAGCGTCGATGTTTACATCCACAGTGTGAACAAGCCATTAGGTTGACTGTCTGTTGTAACACACACACACACACACACACACACACACACATACTGAGAACAACAGTGTGAATACACCATAACACCATTATAACAGTTGCCTCAAGATGTGCTTGTTCCCGATTTTGCATAGTTACTGACAACTGACATGTACGGCTGAATCACGTTTGAACACCATAAGCGCGCTTGTAGTAACTCCCTCCACATTATGGCACTCCGTATGAATTGCTACTAACTACTGGTTTATTATTACATTTTTTTATTTGAAAAATAAACCATTCATTCAAGGCTAAAATTAAAATGGAGAAAAATTATGAAGTCCATAGCAGGGGAGCTCATCCCCTTCACGGTGCTTTGAGCCAGCGAGGGTCAGACCCAATTCAGCTAGCATACAACTGATGTCGGCCAGATTGCCAGCTCAAATTAACAGCCAGCATATTCAACCGACTTAAGCCAGTACGCCAGCAGTCCGGGTCGCATGTCCAAGTGCTACACAGAACTCGCTGTTTCTTCCCCAGCGGGGGCTACAACCGTCGCCAGTAACTCATTGCATCTAGCCGGAAAGGGATGGCCAGGCTGAGTGGACCTGGATAAATACCGGAATGAAAGACCAGCCAGAGGTGGTTACCAATCCGAGAACTAACCTGGGCCGTCGTACCTTAACTTTAGCCACTAAAATGGTGTATGCTTATTGCTGGTACTGAACAGTTCTGGCTAGATGCTCGAACTGAAAAAGATGTGACGATTAATAATGAAGTGATTTTACTTCACAAATAAACATAGCAAGGTGTCTGTCCAACAATATAACACAACATGACGTGATCTATAATGATATAACACCAACAGCAAACCTCTTTAATGGTCTCATGAAGCTTGGTCAACAGATCCGTAAATTCTTGCTACAAACAAAACCACACACAGCCAATGAGCTCATGCCAATGTGTAAACCCAAGATATGCCCGCGAGCCCACGAAGGAATTAAGCCCAGAGACTGACAGCCAGTAACTAGACAGATATTGATATGATTCACATCATACAGGATCACAGGAAAATACACCAACTAAGAACAACTCGATAAACCTAAACAGCTAACAAAACAAGCTATGCTGATTCTGTTGCTTATCATGACACCACACAAAACCACCATGCCGGATGTATAACTACCCTTCAGCCGGAACCAAGTTATACTGCTTCTTAACATAAGAAACGTACAAACATTCTGTCCATGCCACAGGCCCACTCGATAGCACATTGGGTGAGATTAGAACTCATGACCTCTTGATTATAAGTCTAGGCCTAAAGCAAGCTACAGCGTATACAAGGTACGCACCATCATGACATCGTTTGCCAGCTCCTTGGCTGTTGCCATGTCGTACTGACGACGCTTCTCCTGTGCACAGACACAAGCATATCAACAAGACATCGGCAGTTATACAGAGTGCAAAAGATACTCCAAAACTGGTTTTCCGCAACATCCCGGGACCTTGTTTTGTGCATTTCCAGGACCATTTATAGCCAGGACTACGACTGCTTTATCGAACAATTGTAAATTTACATTAGGCCTAATCATTACCTTGTGTGTTCAAGGCTAACTAGTTTCAACCACCAATCATAAATCAACAGAAACATAGTAAATCACACATAAGTACCATCTATTAACCTACAGTAAACGCCAGATCAAACCACATCTGACAGTAAACAATAATAGCGTATAAAAGACAAAAAACCTGCACAATGATCAAATAAGAGGCAAATATTTGCTTTATTTTCCATGACTTTCCAGACCTGGAAAATCTGAATTTAAAATTTTAAATTCCACGACTTTCCAGATCTGTACACAGCCTGGTTAGACATATTTTGTAAAGATGGCGAAGAAAAAATGTTTGAAAGTGCAGTGAAACAACATTAGACACAGCACGATAAGCCATGCATACAATAAACAACGACAAACGGCATAGAAAGATGCATGTCTGTTCAGCATTATGCCACAAAATGACTGTTTGAAATAATGCAGTCACTGTCCATAGCTGCATGCTGCAAACTCTTTAAGCCAGAAATTATCAACTTCGGTCAACTTTTGGCAAAGTTATCGCTAAAACAAAAACATAGCAGTTTTACACTAATAGTAGTGTCAATATCTGCAGACCAGTTTCAGCACAATTTACTTTTTAGTATAGCATACTAGTTTACGTACTAGTTAATTAGTTTACGTCCTAGTTAATTAGTTTATGTACTAGTTTACCAGCTGACATACTGACCGGTTCACCGATCATTTCAAACGCATGATGCAGAATCTTGAATGCTTCCTCCGCTCCAAGTTCACTATTCTGCACGCGAACAAAAACACATTTCGTGCACACACACACATGCATACCGCCATGTAAGGTCAATGTGTCCATTTACACAGCAGATCATCAGAAGACCCCCACTAATGCGCTCAGTGCGCTAGTATGTGCAAACACAATTGTTTTTATCAGGCATCTCACAGCAGTTTCGGTGGCATTGGATTGCAGAAAAGGCCCGTGAGACTGTTCCAGACGGATTGTCCAGCAATGGCATAAGCCCGGCGGCCGTACCGGATCATACCATGTTTTATCAGGTGCCCGAGAGCAGCTTCAATGGCGTTCGGGTTGCAGATAGGGTCCAGAAGACTGTTCGCGGTGGATGGACCATCAATGGCAAAATACCGACGGCCGTACGCGTTGAGTCAGTGACACAGCGGTACGTGCAGTAGATTTCGCTCAGCAGAACAGAGATGTTTCTGGCAGCACAGTGAGAAGAGGCTGAAGCCGTTTTCAATCAGCAGTAGCTTCCCATCCTAATTTATTGTCCCTATAGCTGACACTTTGTTCTCCGCCTACAGCAGCCTACGGGGCTAAATGTCTTTGATAACTAACTAACTAACTAAGTAACTAACTGACTAACTAACTAAATTAAACTGAACTAAATTAAATTACACTAACTAACTAACTAACTAACTAACAACCAACACCAGTGTAGCAAGCACTTTCACATGGCTGATACACTGACCTTGTCTGGATGAACAAGCACAGCTTGACGCCTGTAATACTTTTTTATGTCGTCATCAGAACAGTCTTTTGTGAGACCCAGGATGCTGCACATCAAACACACACCTCCAAAATCACATGCTGCGTTAGGTGGACGTTAAACTCTACTCGCTCACTTTGAAAAAAAAACCAATCTCGTTGGCAGGTTTAAATACAATACAGTGTCTCTGACTACATGGTGCAAAAAATCTTGTCACTATTTCTTTATTTTTTAATAGCATAAGTTATTTATAATTCCGTAGGAGCTTATAGTGATGGACGATTCCGAAATTTCTATACTCGATTCGATTCGTTTTTTAAAAAATCTTGATTTCGAATTACGAGCGATTTTCACCGTCTATTAGTAGATTAGTGCATCTTGCTCAATCAGTTGCCGCCGCCACCATGAACGTCGCAAATCTCGTGTAACTTTGACTATCTCGCGCCCCCACCACCTGTCACAGCAGGTGGTAGCGGCCGGCTGACGGGGAAGTGGGTTAAGTACAGCGCCGGCGAACATCAAAGACCCAGCTGTCAAACCAGCGCAACTTCCTGTTAGTCTGTGTGTAGCAGACTCAATACTGTTGCTGCATACACGTATACACTTATACCAGTGATCCAGGGACGCCAAGTGTATTATTGCGTTGAGTGTCTCGAGTTGACGATCGTTGTCGGTGATTACTCGCGCTTACGATGCACTTTCAAAGCATGTGCATAGCTGCTCGCGTATTAAATAGGAAAATTTAGCTGAAGACTTTGAAGGCACCTTCAGTCTCCTCGCCTTGAATCAACTCATTGGCTTTGTACCGTAGGCCTATATAAACACAAACGGCGAAACCGTATTCACTTGGCTCCAAAAAACCTAGGTGGATGAATGTGCTGATGACATGACATCATAACTTTTAGACCTACTTTGACATTAGATTAGCCTGCTTAGACATGTGCGTAACTATTTTTTTTACGTTTAATTATTGTCAACGTTGTATTCTAACATGTGCCCGTAATATCTGTGTTATATACTTACGTTAGTTTCCTGTTTATAATGGCAACAATTTCCGGTTATGGCACTTTCGACACAATGACGCTAAAATCGTGCCATTGCAGAAACGAGGCTGGCTTATTCTACAGCCCCAAAGGCACACACATGGGGCCAGTTAAGCAAGAACCTATAATACACAGTCACCGACACATACAAACAGGCAGGCAGAAACACAGGCAAAGAGCAAGCGCAGCATAATACCTGTATGGATCTTTGCCTTTACATGCAAACAGCCTCCGTACTGCCTCCTCACCTGAGAATAAAATCAGGTGCAACAAAAGTGTGAAAGACAATTTTTTCACAACACTCACAAAGCTGCATGTTTTGTGGTGCAGAAAAATAAGTAAGTAAGTAAAACACTACAAATACTGAATACGATAATCAATCTTGTTACATACTTAGTTAACCGGAATCAAATTTAGATGTAAGGTAAAGCTGGTGGGTTGGTTGGGTGGCAACAGGGGGAATCCCCCCTAAAAAATACAGGAACAAGTGCCACGAATGACATTTTCACACCAGACCACAGTTTGCAGTGCAGGTTTAATTCATACAGCCAACAAACAAGCAATGTTGTTGTTGTCGTTAAGGCAACCGACCGGTGGCCGGCAACGTAATGTTCTCGGACAATTGGTGGAGATGAGGTGATGAGTTGGCGCGCTGACGATACAATGTCCACGAGCTGTACGTCTCAACCACCCAACACAGCAGAGTCGAGTATGTGTACGTCACAGACTGACAGAACCACTCCACTATCAGCACCGCCCTACATACACATGTTATAAAAAGCTACTGGGCAAGGACACACAGCAACGCACACATTTTCCTCTTGTTAACAGGTGTGCACACAAACACCACACACTCTAGTAGGGATCCATCAAATATCTGGTTCTGGGCCATGTGAGCCAGAAACCAGATATCTGAACATATGGTTAATAGTAGCGCACAGATCTGACCATAAACTGAAACTTTCAGAATGCAGCAGTCTCAAACCATTCCTTTCACGAACTGTAAATTGTGCAGATGAAAACAATAGATTCGCACCTAAGTTATTTTTGGCAGTTAGTTGCACTATTAAGCGGGCGGCATTAGTTATTGTGTTAGATTATCTAAAAATTGTTCCGAATTATCTGGTTGCAGTTGGATGGATAGCTGTTGTACTACATAATACTATCTCCGATTCTGCCCGGATAATAAAAAATCATATATGGTACGTATAACGTATATCCCTAACACCAGCTGTATAAGGCTGAGACCTTGGCATCTGTATGTCAATGTGCATTAGACCTAGCAGTGGGGCTAAGAATCGGTGGAACAAGATATCATTTACCCAAATTTTTTGCGGCAGTTTTGCAGTCGGTTACACACACACGTAGTCCAGAACAAAACAAAATCTATCTTCCAAGGCGTACCACAAACCTTAGGTGCCAGAAAGACTGCACAGTTACCTTAAAATTGGCATCATTTCTGAGATATTTAGGCAAATTACTGCTCGAAGTGTGTAAATTTTTTAACCCCGTCTGTATCGCATTCCCGTGTTATGGGCAAAGCAACTAAAGCATTAGCATGTTTGACACTGGAACAGAGGGGACCAAAATTAGTATATAGACAGATTGACACACTGCATACATCCCATGGTCATAGTCAGTAAAAAAGTAAGTTGAACAACGTAGCGCAGAAACGTACTCGTAAACGATTACACCAAGAACGATTTTGAAAACGTTCCAGATGACGGCACACAGCTCACAAATGGCCAGCTCTGCAAACGACACATCACAATATGCGTAACAATTGGAATATGCCGCCGCAAAATAGGTTTCCGCAATAAATTTAACGACTCACAAACCTCAGATATTTGATGAAGCAAGTGCAGAGAGCCCATTGGAAATAAGAATATACGTGATGGCAAAACTTCAGCAAATCGGCCTCATAAGCATTGCACTATATTTGTTGCAATGAAGGGATTGCCAGTTTCTACGTGGCAAAAACGTAGCTCACACTAGATGTAACTGAAAATAACACTCCCCCTGTGACACACTGTAGATCATTTCTGAAGCATTAAAAATAACATCCCTTATTTTCTCCAAACTCAATGTTATTAACATAAAATCACTAGGCGATAACAATGTAACGCTGATAATTTTAAAACAATGAAAGCTGATAAAACTATTATCTGTGCATGTGTCGATCAAATTTTGCTTTGAAATTCCAAACGATTTCCGAGAAAACTACCAAAAAGATCTTAGGTGGATCCTTTTTGCCACACCCTGTGGATTTAAAAGGTAGTGGACAATATTCAAAATGATGGAAAACAGAGCATCCGGAATAAGCAGAATACTGTTGGCCTGGTTATCCATCTAGCCAGCAATTTATTGGAAAACATTCACTCCATCAGTTATGATACACTGCCAACACAGCTTACAGGACAAGTTGATGACGAACCAACTCTCGGTCAGGCATGTCGCAGACTGGATGGTTTCCAGACTGGTCAACTCACCGACGGCGAATTAAAAAAAATCACACTTTAGAGCAATTATTTACTCCAAAATACTTTCTGTTCAACATTTTGACGAGTTGACTAGTCCATGAGTTGACCAGTCCACGACTTGACTGACTGAGAGTTGGTCTGTCAGCAAACTGTCCGGTTATCCAACAGTCAGCAACATACGATGAACAGGAAGGAAACAAACCAAGATTACGCCTCTGGCGGTGCCAGTCGATAGACTCTAGAAACTGCTTCAGACGAAGGTTGGCTGTCGTGTGCCCATCCTGCCTTGCCGTCCTTTGCTTGGCACCAACACGCGACCCTTTACGCAAAGACCTGTTACGATGATGAACACCAGATGGCACTTCAGATCTTAAATGGGTTTCAACACGCAACTTCATCCCATGACCCAGTTTGTCGGTCGGCGCTGAGTCAGCATTACAAGGCTTCGACTGTTCGGCCGGCAACTGTCTGGTCGTACTAAGGTTTTCTGGATTGTCCCTGTGCAAAGATTTCCGAGTGCTTCCATTTGCAGCAACACCCAAGTCCATATCCGACTCCGAGTTAAACAGGCCGTCAGTACTGAGATGCTCAGATGAACCCAAGTTGCAGTTTAAATAGTCTTGAGGGTTGTTCGTCGCAACTGATGTGGATGGCTTGTCAATCGTTGCTTGTGGTGCATTCTTCCTCGACTTTCTTCCCAACGAAGGCAGCTTCGCACGCAGAGCAGATTGCCGAGCAGACAGATCAGCATCGGCTGTGTCGCAATTGGACATATTTAAACCGCTCAATCTCTCCTTCTTTATCTCAGCAGACTGTTGCCCGCAAATCTCTCTGCTATCTTCGCCACCTTTTCTATGTTCTTTAGTCCGCAGTGCGTTATCAAGTTTCGCAAAGGTGACAAAACTGCAATCGTCTAACGATTCTGTTGCTGCAGTAGTAACAGTTCCGTCCACCTCAGTTGGGGCACAGTCTATTGAGGAACCGCAATGGGACTGTAACGTAATATCAAGTTCATTAGTTACTGTGCAGTGTCTACTGTGGCAATGACTATTCACATCTGACTGTCGACCTGGCCTCCAGCAGTCCGTACACACAGACTGCTGGAGGTGTTGTGATGCTGATTTTACGCCAGAATGCTTTTCTGTACAATTTGGAGACCGACTTTTTGCCAGACAGGACGACACACAACTCGGGGAATGTTGTTTACAACGAGATGGAACTGGCACTTCCAAACGACCACCTACGCTTACATTTCCTCGCATGTTTGCCGTCCGTGACGCGTCCTCCGACACGTCATCTGGTAACTCGCAGATTCCTGCACTGTGGCAGTGCGTATGCTGACAAGGTGGCAGAGGCACAGTGCTAGGACTATATACATTGCTGTCCGAATTCCACAGGTTAGTACAGGTGACTGCTGCTTTGGAACTAGCAGACCGGCAGTCACATTCAGTGGCACTGGACATCAGTTTGCTGGACATATCAGCCGGCGCTGCCATATCACGGACGGCACCGACGTTGTTAAACCGAGTCGCAAATGTAGCAGCATCGTCACCAAAGAATGATGCCGTACTGTCACGCTGACACCGACGACAAGTGTCAACACTCAGTGTCGCTTCGTCACAGATCACAGTAACAGTATGAACGTGCTGCAGTCAATGGATTTCCGAACAAAAAAGCAACAACTGCCGACAAATGAAAATGGAAAGTGTGGTCACATGATGGCTGCAGAGGAGGACTCTTGCGCAATAAACAATGTAAATACTGGCAGCAAACTGTCAATCTTCACCTTCTATGTCGGTATTGACATCAGCGCCTGTCTACAATGCAAGCATCCACACCGAGCATTTCTGCATTACACGTGAGTACACTTTTTTCAAAATGCAGGCTGAAATTTGTAAGCTTCAACTATACTGTTTGGACACATTTTTCGCAGCATCTCAAGGAAAGAGTTCTGTATCAGTCCACCACATATTACGACGGCTACCATTGTGTAAACGTAACTAAATATAAATACAAAATAAAAAAAACTTCGGAGTCTACATTATCTATTGCCTAGATTTAAGTTGGATCAGTGGACTGGACCGACATGGAACTCCTTCTGACCTCAATTATACTGAATACTTCACAAACACAACAACAATCTCATAAACGACTTCAATCGAAACTCAGTCGAGAATGAAAAAAATGTATCTAATAAAATATAAGATGCTAATATTTTTCCGTCGGTGGACACAGCATGTAACACGGCTGTTACCCATTTATGCGCGTTTACTTGCACATAAACTATGCACTGGGTGCGTTCCATGACACACGCTAGCTGTCGATATTTCCGCAATATTCAATTTATATGGACAAATTTTTGACACTACTGATTGAACAGAGGCTTACGACATGCACTAGACGAACCTAACTAACGCGTTTTCGTCGCAACT
>Ga0056116_1000965_pt1 | contig 10630 bp, 7 predicted proteins | sample WorMetOlspDAHAB2_FD_67352 | JGI IMG/M metagenome (GOLD analysis project Ga0056116, IMG submission 67352) | Marine gutless worms symbiont microbial communities from Max Planck institute for Marine Microbiology, Germany - Olavius sp. DAHAB.2 ...
TGGATTAGGATTAAGACTGGCCACTCATAGGCATTTGCCTAAGTGACTTTTTTTATTTAGCCACCAATGCAGACGTACCAGCCATTGAATACATGATTTTGGTGTATGATGTGTGTTTAGGATATCAGTGTTTGGTCGTCTCTGTTGTTGAGCTAGCGTCCGTTGTCATATCTTGAACCATGAATCGTCGAACTGCATTAACACTGAGGGTTGTCATTGTCACATCCCTCATCTGGTTTCTTCTGGACGTTTTTCTTCTCATGTATTTCACTGACTGCACGTACAACAGAGAAGCACGAGATGAGGAATGTATTACTGCATATACAAGGAAACCGACATTGCATAAGTCCACTCGTCGACCCACTGCCGGACCTGTTGTCAAATTCTTCAAACAAATGATTCCTGATGGTAGTCCATTTTACGTATGTTTTTGTAATTCAGAGTTGAAAGTTATAGAAATCTGATTATTTTTGTCTGTGGTTATTGTAAGCAGAATGCGAGATAGATTTTGGATACTATTTTATAATATAATTTCACCACCACAATATAGTGCACACCATAAGCATCAATACCAACATCAACCAGAGTTTATAGGAAGATATTAATTTTGTTAGGATAATTACAGCATTTAATTACAGCTTGTCTCTTGCACCACTCCAGACCGTGTAGTATCTTGGTTGAGTGACTACATTTTGATTGCTTGAAACTTGGTGTAATAACTTACATCATTGTGAAACTTCATATTCTGATGGTTTTTTCATTTGCAGTCATGTAATGCCAGCCGTATTCAACTGCATCTTAACTTGTTATTCATTTATAATTAATAAATCTCTACTGTAAATAATGAAGTAGTTGATGTTCATTTGGAAGAATGTCTCTGTAAACTCAGAAAGTTTGTAAATTTTGTACTAAAACACTATAGGCCTGTAATGTTTGTGGCAAACTTTAGTATAACACTATGAGAGGAATATAAGTATATTCCACTAGTTGATCAAGTGAACTTCAAACATTGCTGTATTTGAGGAAGTCTGTTATTGCATATCATGTGGTTGCCTGTTTATGTGGTTGTGTTTTCCTCCAATTTTTATGACTTTCATTATAATCTTTTTATTTTTATTGTTCTCTTTCTTCATATCGTATGTAGTTTATGCTGTGCTGTGCTTGCTTTTGCTACCGATTTTTTGTGAAAAGTTTATACGTATTTAAGCCATGCACTTTAGTCTTCACCATTTTCGTACGAAACGTGTTGTATAGTGCGGCACTCGGTATTTTGTAATATTTCCGTATCGTTTCTTGACGATTGTAGTGCTGAAGCCACAGCCATCGTTCCCAGGTGACAATGGCCGAGCCGTCGTCGTGCCAAAGGCGAAAGAGGCGGAGGCGAAAGAACTGTTCAAAATCAACCAGTTTAACTTGATAGCCTCCGATATGATGTCGCTGAACAGAACTTTGCCAGATTACCGGATGGATGTGTATGTAGTGCACACTGCTATAGGATGCTTAATTGCTGCTTTAATCCTCTTTATCTGTGGCTAAAACTGATTTTTTGCATTCATGTTTCATACTAGAATAGTGGGAAAGGTATAAAAATGACCCATGGTTTATAATGAAACTGTGAAGTTGTGGCAGATCAGACGATGAAGTCTGTTATTTTGTGGTTTAGAATGTAATTATTTGAATGTGTTTAAGTGGAAAATTACTAAAATGAAGTTCTGTAAATTTTTTTGAGTGGTTGGTTTAAGTCTGTAATTAATTGTTGAATATGCATGTTTCATTAACCATTGTTCTGTGTTGTCCATCTATTCAGTTTCCCATCAGATTATTTTCTGAATTTTAAATATGTGGTTTTGTGGTGTCGTGTAGCATGTAAATGTCTGTTAAACAGTTGATATTTGCAGAATTGACTAAAACAGAATGCAGCTCATCTGTGTGTCCGATACAAAATTTGTTGTTGTTGACATTGCTGTTATTATAATGGAGATCGTTATCGTAACTGCAAGATGAGGCTGCACTTGTGCCCAGTGCTCAACCTGACCACACACAGTGGTGTGAAACATGACAGCAGTGGCCAAGTATGTGAGCATAAGTAACAAATTAAGTAAGTAACAAAAGTGATTAATGTATTCAGTGATGAAAAAGTCATCTTCACAGGCACTGCAAAAAATAGGGAAGCCAGAACAGTTGATTTTATGAGTCTTTGGACGACTGAAGAAAACTAAAACTTGCAGGGATGCACTATGCAATGTCAACATTGTGTGGTAGTGGCTATATGCATGGCTGATAGTCTGTACGGAGTTTATCAAGGGCACTGGGTTTTGTCCTGTTGGTGTGGCGTCCCACGAAGCAGATGTGATTTGATCACGCTTAGAAGCTGAATGCATGGGTTGCTTTCGTCCGGTGCATAGAACATGCATGCACTAACTGTATGTGATAATGTTGCTGTTTCTGGTTATCGGTAGTTGCACCACAAGCTGAGGCCTTTAGTTGGCCTAGTACTCAACCCATAACCACAGAACGATGTACGTATTGACGCAAGGCCGAGTTGTACCAATCTGTGTAGTGAGCAGTCTTTGTCCGGTTTATTTCAGCTGCTGGCTGTACATGTATCTGGTAACTGTACTGGATATGATGGAATCAGTCTCAGCACATGCAGTCTTGGATGTATTTTTGCCAGACGTCGGATCAATTTATTTTTATGTTTCAGTTGCAGGAGAAAGACGTATGAAGTGGAGAAGCTGCCCAACACGAGCATCGTGATAGTGTTCCACAACGAGGCGTGGTCGACCCTGTTGCGCACCGTCTGGAGCATAATCAATCGGTCACCTCGCAACCTTGTGCACGAGATCATTCTTGTTGATGATGCCAGTGAGAGGGGTGAGTTTGTTCACTCTGATGACGGGTGTTCAGTTGGTTACAGGACTGCTTTTTTTGCTGAGAAAACTAAAGTAAGGTGTCCAACAGTAGTACTAATCAGTGAATCAGTCAAATCAAAAATGCATAGTGTACGCCAACAGCAAGTTAACCAGAGAGCTGGCCAACGTAGTCTGCTACACGTAACCAATAACTAGTCGGAAAAAAAAGAATAAAAGCGAAACATAAAACCGATGAGCAAAGAAATCCAGTATTGGGCCTAAAGCCATGAGATCAGTTCGACAGACAGAAACTGCATATGCTGACTTGTAATGTTATATGTGTGCTTTATGTTGTTTTCTGGTGACGTAATCGGTGACGTCATTGCTTGTAAATAAAAATAAACGTTTTACTGTTGCTGTTTACGGTTTGCATTTTATGAAAATTAGTCCTGGAACTTACTGCATGGCCATGATGTATAAATTTGGTGCACATATATAAACCATCGATATTTGAACAGAAATATTGCCAGAGAAATATTTGTCCTGGGCAAAGCAGACTGCAGTAATGGAGATTGATGTGTGTGAGCTAAGTACAGTTTAGCTGATTGATAGTTTACACCAACTCTGCAAACTGGATAACAACTTTGTGTGTTATTTTTAACATACAGTTGCAGTAACAGTAACAGAATGACATAGTAATAGTATATTTATTCATTTATTTATTATAAACATTATACAAGTAGCATCTGCCTGACTTCTGCTGTTAGAGGATACTCAGAAATTTGTGGACAAATTTTGCATTTAATAGTATAAAAATTTGGGGTTATTCCGAACCTTTTGGACGGAATGTAATATGTGTGTGTGTGTATCTTGGGCTATTTCTGCCTTGCCCAAATAACCAGTATCCAACAACAAGGCTACGTATTATTACAAAGCTGTGTTATTGTCTGATAATTGCATTATCTACCACTTGTAGATTTTCTGGGCAAGAAGCTTGATGACTACATTGAAACGCTACCCATTCCTGTATATGTTATTCGCATGGGTAAACGCAGTGGCCTCATACGTGCTCGGCTCAGAGGTATCCAGCATTGCATCTGTCCACTTCTATTCTGTAAATTTAGTTTCTGTTCCATGACTAGTCATGTCAATTTAGTCGTGTCAAAGATATTGTTTATGTGGTATATTTTATATATGCTCGTAACTGGTTATTAAAACAGTGATGTTCTTACTGCAAACAAGATTATTTGGGCAACGATTGTAACGTGCACCAACTGAGCTTATTTTAAATCTGAATTTATTTCATTATAAGTTGCATTTAATTTTATGTGTTTTTTTTCTGTTAGATTCCGTTTGTTTTTAACTGTCGTTTAGGTTTACCATGTTTTATGTATTGGCTGTGTTCTTATTGTGGTTGTACTTTGCAGTTTTATGATGGTGATAATAAAGTTGTTTTGTCGTATTACTAATAAGACATGGAAAACTGGTTTTCCTGCTGTAACGAGTTCGTTTTTGCATTGCATTTTTCCGTTGCCTGATGGGCTGCGGTTGACATGACCAGTGACATCATTATATGTGACTAAAATGCAGTGCTCCATTCGTTAGCTAGTTGTTGTTTTATTCTGCTGTAGGTGCAGAACTGTCGAAGGGTCAAGTGATTACCTTTCTTGATGCCCACTGCGAGTGTACAGAAGGATGGCTGGAGCCACTTCTTCATGAGATTCACAAAGACAGGTGTGTAGATAAATATAATTTTTAATAATTTTTCTCTTAACATTATTCTGCCCATATGTGCAGCATGTTTAGTGTATGAGTGCCCCATATGGTATGCCCAAGCTCACGAGAAGAGGTACTACACGATGTTAAAAGGCATCGTGCAACTCGAGCCCTATTTTTGAAAATGTGGTTTAATGCAGAATCCATTTCAGAAACAGTTTGTACAGATATTCTGCATTGTTTCACATATTGTTAGCTCGAGATCAAACTAATCAATACCTGTAAAAAGTAAAACTCACTATATCACTTCTTTGTTACCTTTGTAGTTGTGCATGATCTCTTTGTCAAAGTATATCTGCTGTTTAATGCAATGTATGAACCAAACAGGGCAACGGTCATCTGTCCGATCATCGATGTAATTAGTGACGATACGTTTGAATACATTACCGGCTCTGACATGACATGGGGTGGATTTAACTGGAAGATGAACTTCCGCTGGTACAGTGTTCCACAGAGAGAACTGGACCGGCGGCATGGTGACCGGTCACTGCCACTGCAGTATGTTGATGACAATAATATTTTTCGTACTTTTCTCGTATGGCTGCACGTCGATTAAAATTTTTAATCACAACCAATCACTATTCAGTAAGCTTATTCATCAGTACAAATTTGGTAGTAAAATGTCACAGTTCTCAAAGCACTATGATTTCTTTTTCGTCCATATTGTCTGTGTTAATGTATTACTTCATAGATTTTCATTACATGCAATACTAAACTATACTTATATACAAACGAATTACCTTTAGGCCTAGTTACTCTTTGTGTATGCAAATTTGAAGCTCACAGCAGCAGAAAGTAGGTAACGGATTTTCTTATGCAATTAAAATTTTCCACCGTGATTAAGTCTTTTAATCGAGAATTTTAATGTATTTATCGTATGTTGACTGCTAATGTTTCATGCTTTCACTGTCAGAAATTCTGACTGTGGCATAATGAGTTGTACATTCTAACACGTGCATGTTGATTGTGTTGAAGGTTTTCTTGTGACATCTTGGTCCAGGTTAGAATGGTGCCTGTTGTAATTAAACAGGAGGACTTTTTGGAGCATGTGAGCTCTTTTTGCGACCCAGTGCCCTGCTGATAACTCCATTAACGTATTATGTTTGTGCGATTGAAAGCTGTAGTGTTTTTGCATTGCTAGTTATATGTGAGCAGTGGACGTTTCCCTTGACCCAAGTACTTTGCTGTTTGACAGTCACTATTAGAACTACTGATAATGTGATAACCGTTTGTATATTGTGACAGATCACCAACAATGGCCGGCGGATTGTTCTCGATTGATAAATCTTATTTCTATGAGATTGGATCGTACGATCAGGGCATGGATATCTGGGGTGGTGAGAACTTGGAAATGTCATTCCGCGTAAGTTGTGTCCGAGTGTATAAACAGTCTGTAAAGAAACTGTTGACAATTATTATCCTGTGTTATTGCTCGCTGTCCTTGGTTGAAGGCCGATTTGATGTCTGCTGTGAATAAACAAGACTTTTCTGTGGCACAGGAATGGTTTTGGTTAGATGCACGTTTTGGGCCCCATCAGTGAGACTTGAACCTGAGCATTTAAAGTTACTAGTCCGTGCCTCTGTCACTGAGCGGCTGCTTCTAGTTTGGTCTGCGACTGGAATCATCTGGGCAGTAGCCAACTCTGTGAGAGCTTGGGATCTGTAGAATAATCCTACCTGGTTTCCTGCCCGAGTGTGTTGTAAGAGGCGAGAGAGCCACAGTAGCTTGCTGCGTTTTGTGTGCTTTGTGGTTTGGGTGTATTGAATGGATGTTGATTTGTGTAGTTTTCGTGTACTGCTTATTTTTGTAACTATCAGTCGAGCTTACATAATGTTCTAAACTGTGATGGATGGAGCCGTCCTTCAGTGCTTTGGCACTGTTGGTTGGGCTTTGTAGTCTATAAAAATGTACCCCTATTACTCATTCACTCACTCATGCAGCAGACTCTGCGGCCTTTTGCTGGCTGAGTGTGTTTTGACCTGAAAGGTTGCAAAATTATGTGTCTACTGATGCGCGTGGCTGATGTTTTTGTGTGTAGTGGTGAGATGATACTGGTGTGGTGGTGTAGATGCAATGCTCGTAATTAAAATTTGCCGCAAAATTTCACACGAAGTATAAGAGAGACTAAAAATAATACTAAAAAGAAAAATGTAACAAAAGCAGTTGAAATAGAGCTTAAAGTATTGTACCTCTATCATAACAGATGCTGTTGTAAGATCTTTTAGTATGGAGTATCTGTGTGAACATGGCAGTTGTAGGTGCTAGTTGTGAACTAAGCATGTGAGTGTACTTTAACACAGTTTAGGTCATTTTGGAGGCAGTGCATATTAATCGATAGATTTGTATGCTATTTGTGTGGTGCGGATGGCATGTGCAGGTGTGGATGTGCGGTGGCAAAGTACTGATCTCGACCTGCTCACGCGTCGGTCACGTGTTTCGAAAAATATCTCCGTACTCGTGGCCGGGTGGCGTGGTCAACATTCTCAACCACAACACGATGCGAACAGCCGAGGTCTGGATGGACAAACACAAGGAGTTCTTCTACAAAGTGAATCCTTGTAAGTCGACTTTTGTCGTTTCATTTTACGACACTGTTCATTTTCTGCTGCAAATGTATTCTTCTCTTATGTTGGATTCATTTCCTTCTTTGTTGCGATTATGTGCTTTCGCAGTTTTTTTATCTATTCTGTCTATTACCTCTGTCACTTTGAACGGTTGGTCTGTTTTTATAAGGGATATAATATAATCCTGTTTTTTTCTCTCACTTTTTGTAGTTTTGAAACATCTTTTTTGTGTTTTTTTTTGGTGGCCTTTATTGTTGACTTGCAATGTATATTATGACCATCTAAATCAAATTGACGCACTAAATGATAACATAAAATGAGTATTTAATGTAGTTAAGAGAAACACAAACGTAAAAAGACATTATTTGCATTGACTAGTACAGTACTGAAAATACTGATACTTCTGCAACACATCATCACCATTATACCGTGTAAACACGAAAAACATGTTTACTTGTTTTTATAAGTGAAAGAAACATGTTTTCAAACATTTGTTTAAAAACGGTTTCACATATCTAACTTTTACTATGTTTTTTCCGTGTTTGCCTGTTATTTCAGTGCATTTGTAAACGTTTATTTTTACTACAGCCCTTTCGTGTGTCAGTGAATTGTTTTAGCTGCCTTATTTTTGTGTGGTCATTGTATGTTTAGTTGCCAGTGCCAATGCAGATGATTGCCTTGAAAGACTTGACTCAAAAATAACCTGTTAATTCTAGAGTCGGACATTAACCACATTTTTCTTAGTCGCTCAATTGTCACAGTTTTACACGTAGGGTTACTAGAATATGTGAGTGTGTGTTGGTGGTAATATCAGACCGATTGTCAGTTTTTGCATTATTCGTGTTATTGTTGCGATTCAGCTGTTCGTCAGACTCCACTCGGCGATGTCACAGAACGCAAACAGTTGCGTGATAAGCTGAAGTGTAAATCATTCCAATGGTATCTCTCTAATATCTACCCAGAAGCCCTGATGCCCAATGATTACTACTCTCTTGGAGAGGTATAGCGCACCGTATTTTACACCTATGATATTTTCAGTTGTTATCGTGATGGGTTAACCAGGTTTGATTCTTTCAGGTACGTGTGTTTTGTCTGTAATGGTGGAGTTGAGTACGTTTGGTCAAAAACTATGGTATGCATACAACTGTATGTGGACTGCAATAGCACTGACGTTGTTGAAAAATTCTTGGCAAAATTTGTCTTTTAATTTTGAGCGTCTTGCTGCAAGATGGCATCAAATGTTGAGAGTGACACATGCATGATGGATGTCAGTACTAGTTAGAAATTGTGAAAACTGATTTCATTTTAATGGTTAATGAAGCATAAAAAAAGCCATTTATGTTGGCTAAAAACATATGAAGTACTTGTGATCTTCAGGGTTCAGTTGGTGACTCAGAATTTTGTTGAATTGTGTCATGATTTCGTGAAAATTAGACTTTCTGAATTCAGGGAGTAGCTATGATTCTGTGATTAAGGCTGTATTTGCACCTGGCAGACTTGGGTTCGAGATATCATTAGTGGTCCCAACAGAGGCCTAAAATCTTCAACAAATTCATATCTTTAACATTGCGAGTGCAGGTTTCTTATGAACTGTGTGACTTTCTTTGTCACACTGCTGAGCTTTGTGATTGCAGTGTGATTGCACTTTGACCTCGAAGCTGATTCTTCGTGGAGTTAGATGTCACATTGGTAACTTACTTGGGCTTTTTCATAACTTTATCTCTTTGCAAGCCGTAGACATAGACATAACATGAAACACGTTGGTTTAGATTGTACGTCGAATATGGATGCTGTTATAGTGAATTTGCACGTTGTTTTGGTACAGCCATTTATAGTCGCCCATCTTCCAGTTATTTACTGTGCCTTTTAGATCCGCAATAAGGAGACGCAGCAATGTCTGGACAGCATGGGCCGGAAGGCTGGCGAGAAGGTCGGACTGCTGTCCTGCCACGGAATGGGCGGCAATCAGGCAAGTGGTTTTCATTGCCGAGTGTTGTAACTTCGTATCTGATGTCCCCGTGACACAACTTGGCTTATTGTCGCCAGTCGTTTCATGTGCCAGATAAAATAGATAAACTAAACAAGTATAGTGTTGCAGCCGTGATTTCGACTTAACAATAATATGGGAGAATGTCGTGTACAGTTACACATATAGCACCCTCACAGTGTTTGAAAATCAGTGACAGACGTTTTGAGGTCATTCGTGTTCATTTTGTACGTAGACATTGGACGGGCATGGTACATGAAAGGGGTCCACTCTGGCAATCTGCAAATGATTCTTATTTTAAGAGCTGTTGTTTGTTAAAGCTGGAAATGGATAATTGACCTTCAGAGTTTCACAAGGTTATTGACACTTTTGTTATCAAATCGACTACAAGAGTTTCTGCTTTGTTGTATGGTAGCTTTGTTTGTGCATTGTACCGTTTCAGTGTTTGCATATGTGCAGTTGTGAGCTTACGTGGCGTCAGGTGTTCCCAAGTTAGAATTCTTCACTTAAAGTCGAAAATGTATGGTTGTTGCATAATGAGGAGTTAAACTCGGCAGTGACAGGCATAACTGTTAGAGCTTGTTGCAATGCTTGCTTGCACCCTACGATGTTATGGCCCTGTGTGGTGCACAGGATTGGTAGAATATTTAGACCTTGTTTACTGACCAAGGGTCATAAGACGCGACCAAATCAGGGTTAGCTTGTTTTGTTTATTGTGTTTAGTTGTTTTAAGTTTATCGAGTTGCATATTTTCCTGTGTTTTTTTTTCAGTTTTGTCAGCATCAGTTGAGTGATTGACTGTCGAGACCACCTCCGAAGTGACCTAAACTGTGTCGGGTGAAATGTTAAACTCTACTCCACTCGCTCACGCTGCGATGTTTTTCAAATAGCTGTCATCTTTTTGTAACGGCAGGTGTTTGCATACACTGGCAAGAAGGAGTTGATGATTGACGAGCTGTGCATTGACACAAGTTATCGTGCCCCGCTCGTGTTACAGCGCTGTCATGGTCAAGGTGGCAACCAGAGATGGCTCTTTGACAAAAAGGTGCTGCATTACTGCTACTCGCGATCCCGCAAAAATCTACATGTGATATGTTACTAGAACTTGTAATCTGGTGTATTAATTTCAGAGTTTTAATTCAATTGGTTGCCTTATTGTTAATTTTTTCTTCAGGTTGTAACAGAGGTATCTATTTTTATCTTCTGCTAATGTTTGTTGTTTTTTGTAGTTGCTGACAACTTTTTTGAAATAAAAAAAAGTCAGATAACTTTTTCTGACAGTTTGATGATAAACACTTTACACATGCATTAGTCATTACTTACATGTTTTGATTTTGTTTTCCAGACATCTGCACTGCGTCATATACAAAGCAATCAGTGCCTTGATAAATCCTCGCTGACTGAACGTGATACTCCATCGTTAGGTGAGAATGTTGGTTTTTATAATTGC
>Ga0056116_1000966_pt1 | contig 10621 bp, 9 predicted proteins | sample WorMetOlspDAHAB2_FD_67352 | JGI IMG/M metagenome (GOLD analysis project Ga0056116, IMG submission 67352) | Marine gutless worms symbiont microbial communities from Max Planck institute for Marine Microbiology, Germany - Olavius sp. DAHAB.2 ...
TAAACAACTAAATCTAATGCAATAAACACAAAACTCTAACCCTGAATTAGTCGCCTCTTACGACACTCGTGTCAGGAAACGAGGTGGCCCCTATATATTCTACCAATCCCGGGAACCACATGGGGCTATGGTGCTATATGTATTTTGTATTATTATTATTATTAATGCAAGGCACCACACACAACCACACAGATGACTCTTGTCTGCAAAGCATCTACTGTACTGTATAGCAACCGGACAGTTCACTAGCAGGCAAGTAGCAAAGTGCACATTAATTTTGACATCATACTGATATGCTACACTAAAAATTATCAAACAGAAAGTTGGTTTGCTTGTTGAGAAAGTGTATGACACACACATAACATACATACATCTTTCAAGGTCTGTCTCAAGAATTTTAGCTGTTCGTTTTTTCTGAGCAACTCCTGATGCAGAGATAAGATGTGCAACTGTGCAGAGTGATCAATATCACTGTGAAAACAGTGCGGATGTGAGCACGACCCAGTCAACAGTGACTGATCATCTGTACTCAGTCCCTCATCAGTCTCAACGACACTGGCACTTGTGTTCAGTCGACCACAACTGACCAGTGACTGCACATACACACACTGGCTATAATTATTATGTAGTACTGAAAGGCTAATATCATTTTATGAAGACGTAAAAAATGACAACAACAGCCAATTTTCATAAACAGCCCAGGCAAACTGGTAATAGAAACATGTCTGGGTTTCAATAGAGCATAAACAGGATGACAGAAGTACCAGCAGTATCAAGATATCTGCATAAGTGTAAAGTTAATTCAATAATAATATGAAAATCATGAAGAAGAATGCTAAAACCAGGCTGGTGTTTCCTACAGACTGCCTTTAAATTGTTCGTTATTTGGTACTAAGATGGCAGGCTATTTTTCTACAACCTGACAATTATCTTTGAGCAATAGAATAATGTTAACATTTCTGCTAACAAATAGTTGGATTAATGCAAATTCTGCAAGCAATTTTCCTTAAAAACAGTATGACACATTACCTTTCTTCAATGATGATTACTCTTGCAAAATTAGGCATTTTCAACAATACAGGAATAATATCACCCATGTCACAAACAGTAAAGATATTTTACTAATGTAGTAATAACTTAAAATGTCTAGAATCTATAGACTACATTTTTCACACATGCCTCCTGTGAATGGCAAAAAAACAACTTTTACATGCAGGTCATTAATTTTCATGATTAGTAATAAGAGAATCAAAATAAGCTTGTCCCACTTTAAATGCATGTCCACTTTTACTAACTTATTTGAAATGAAACAGCAGCGTGTATCAGCTGCTACTAACAGGTGTGGTTTTGTTTGACTGATTAGGACTTAACTGGGCTTTCAGCAGGTGTCAAATAGATTGAGTGCATTTCAGCAAATCACCATAACTGCCAAGGCTGTCCACCTTTATGTCACCTATTACCAGTCTCAGATAGCACACCTAATTGCTGTCTGCTTAGTCGCCAGTACAATGGAAAATGAGAATGAGGAAAATGTGGCAAGTGAATATCACATTTGGTTGAAACGAGTAATTTGAAGCAAGATCGAAAGCTCAGTTGAAAACAGTACAAACTGCTTACACAGAACAGCATTAATACTCCAATCAATGCAAATAAAACTCGGCATCATAACGTATACTAACTTCTTGCAATGGTACGCTGGAGACAGTATCAGAAATCCTGTAATCTGACTCAAGTATTGCTGTTTTCAAATCACGATCTAGTTCTGTCTCGCAGGATCCAAAATGCACTTCATCAGGAAGGCTGTATGGTGTGTCTGGATTCATGCAGACATCTTCACTGACGGAACATGCCTAACAACCATTACAAAACAGATTGTGAAATAAATGACCAAAAAGACATAAAACCAGCAACCAAGATCTCTAAAGTGGAACAATGAATATAGTGGTACATTACTTCATTTTGCCACCTAATGATTACCAACTAGTACAGTACTACACAGCACTGTAAATACAATGTGCTGAGGTTCAGGAGACACGTCATGTCAGTCAGCAAAGCCCAAACAAGTAGACAACTGATGGATATCCGAGTCAGTCAGAATTATCTTTTTGCAGAAGTACAATGTACACTGCATTTGAACATTACATTAAGACAACGTAAATGCAAACAGCTGAACATAAAGCCCAGATTCACACAATCATTGCAGACTGATGTACAATCATGCCTTTACAATATTAATAATAGATCAATGATATTACAACAGATAACAAAGCTGTCAGTAAACAACTTGGGCAACAGGAGTAATTAACTGACTTTCAGAGAACAAAAAAGCTCCACTTTCAACAGAAAAATACGGCTCACAAAAATTACTAACAATAGCAATATAATGATGGAGTTATTGATAAAGGTTGAGGGGGGAGGGTACTTTTCTCTGAACACAGTGTACAATTGAAGGAACATTCTGTTAAGGGCCGGTTCCATCGTCTCAGGTTAAGTTTACTCGGAGGTTAACCTTCGATTTAACCCTTGGTTAGCAAAATCGTGTTCCAAGAGCACTTAACAGCCAGTCAAATGCGAGTTAACTTAACCGAGCTCGATCGGCCGGTTAAATCGCCGGTTAGCAGTTAAATGTAAATGAAACGGCGAATGGGTTCACCTGAAATCCGCAATAATTGATATACAAACGATGTTTTTTGCTATTTGTTCGAAAATGAACGCATTACGTCATTCTAAACGTCACCACAACATCAAAACGGAAACAGTAGTGAGGTTAGCAGTTAAACTGATGCGTGTAGCATACGGCGAATATTACGATCGATTCTGTGCTGTAATATGATCGTTGTCGTATTGTGCGTGGAACTATAGATTGTTTTTAAACTGAAGTCCATTAAAATTAGAGAATCCCTTTCGATCGCACCAAGAATAGGATAACATAGTCAATGCCATTGTGTTGATCGGATGGGCTGCATAAATATTATAATTAATGTGACCTGAGCACGTTGTCACGTGACCCCAACAACCAATCACAGACGCGGCTTAACGGAACGAGGTCAGGTCGCATGTTAAGTGCGCAGTTAGGTTAACTGATGACGATGGAACGCACGCTGGAAATGACCCTTGGTTATCTCTTTACCGAGGGTTAGCTAACTGGAGAGTTAACCCGAGACGATGGAACCGGCCCTAAATGTCTCTACTTATAACATCACCTTATTAGTCACGATTTACATTACTCTTTTCAAGGTCGTGATCAAAAGTAAGTAATTAAGTTAATAAAAGATATTTCTAACAGCACAGTTAAACACTGTGCACTGTGGTCCTGCAGGTCCAAATAAAAACGTCTTCAGCGAGTCTCTGAATAAGTTTTATCATAGTGATAAAATAACAAAAGGTATAAAACAAAGTCACGTTCATAACACAATCATACTTTTTCACTAATGATGCTTTGGAAGCTTTCCCGACACCCTATAGCATTAACTTTTGCCTCAGATAAGCAGAAAAAGAAAGAAAAAGAAATTGACAGAAAAATGTAACATTTTAAGGAGGGTAATGCTAACTTGCATGGCAACTGTCAACAAGATCTTATTTTAACTTAACTTCATTCAAACAACGAAACAAAAATCAGTATCACAACATCAATGAATTCGTTTTTTTTTATAAAATAATGCACAAGAATAATCTGAAAAGAATGAATTCATTTTAGTTGCATTTTAGCAAGATTTTAGGGTGTGAATTGTATTTTTAAAAGTGTACTTTTATCTCTCTGTACATCTTGTATGTTTTGTTTTTTGAAGGTTTTTTATGTTTCTGTATATGTCTGATGCATTGTGCATTTTCTGTGTGTGAAGCTATATATGAAAATATAATGAAAAATTTTGTGTTGACTAATAATGATGAAAAACCAAGACCAAGAAGCTAGGAAACCAGTAAGCCAGAACACATATGCAGTTTCCCACCACCAGATCTTACCTGATAAACCCTACACATCATTCACACTGCAAACAGTAATTATATTCTGATATGCACATTGGCGACAAACAGCAGTAAAAAGTACTGCAATGAAAATGCACTGGACTTTTCAGAAATTACTTCTGATGTTCAAACTTTCATTCATTTCAGACCACAACTCTATGTTCCATTAGTTTATTTTACTCCCTACAGTCCATGACTGACACTTCTGTTCATCCAATTATGCCAATCATTCTCAAAGCATATATTAAGATTGTCAAATACACGCAGTTAGTCTCCATTCCACATTGCATATTTCCTTTGGTTTTGCACAAAAAGTTTTCATCATTCTTACATCAACAAAAACAGCAAGTATGATGCTGATGATGACGATAATAATTAGAAGCAAAGTGCTCATAATCAGTCATACTTTTACAGTACAAGGTAGTAATGTCAGAGACAGCTGATTACATACAAATTAATGTGCACAATTTATGTCAACTTAGGAGAACTGTTAGGTGAATTCACTGAAAACCAGTCTGTGTGAAGGAGATGTGTCGCCCAAAGTGGAACGACTAACATCTGTTGTCTAGGCTTTAGATTTCTTACAATTTGACTGTGTTGCCTGTTGCCTGCTGCAATTTTGTCAAATCTCACTAACTTTTTGTCACACAATGTCAACATCTTGCTGTGTGGTCCAATAAGCATATATTCTCTGACGACACAAAACCATAATCACTTTTTGATCTCAGCACATGAGCACATTTTGTGAGGACAGTCCATCTTATGTTGGTTTTGTTTTTCAATCAACTATATCTAGAAAACACTTCAACGATACTGCTAATGTAGCAAGTTTATATTTGTAACCAAGTATATTATGGTAAACTTTCATAAACATCTGTTAACATAAGACAGCAAAATATGGCAAACAACAGACAATCAGTCAACTCATCACATGGTCAACTCGTCAACTCGACAACTATTATGTTGAGCTAACTGTTAACTAGAAGGGTTAAGTTTAATGTTACATAGTTATGAATCAGCATGTATAAAATCTGCTAACTGTTATTCTTCCAAGAATTGCCAATGAAGAGTTGAACGCGTGATAAGTTGACTGTATTCCAAACAAAACCAACGGCACTTGCTGACTTATCAAGCAAACACATAATTACAAACGTCATAGTACCTGAGTGCTTTGCAATGGCTCCTGAGTCTTCTCAATTACAGCCTGGTAATGACTGACCTTCCCTTGCTCATTAATCGTGTCTGACTTTAGCCAGTCCATCTCCTCAGCCACAACACAACTACAATGCCAAAATGTAATTACATAAAAATGCAGTATGCACAAAACAGACTGTGTTGGTTGTGTAGTTGTGTTGCTTGGTAGGTACTGGTTATTACTGGGAGATCACAGCTTCATTTTCCAGCTGCTGTGTTTTATAACATGGCTCGTCATTCACACATGCACACCTCTGTTAAAAAGCAGTAGTTTAGCTGAGAAGTAAATATCAGTACATTATCATGTTGTTTAAAAGTTTTTTTCATTACTAACAAACAACACTACACAATGCATTCTATCTGTCCTGTCTCCCAAAATAAGTTGTAACTCGAACAATATACTGAGAAAAGACATGCATGACCAGATGGATACATACTTTCCAAGACATGGTTTTCTGCTGACAGACTGCCTGCACACGCTGCTATCATCCATTGCCATGTTGAGCTGTGACCTCCCTGAACATACTTCTGCCTGCTGATTATCAGCCGAAACTGTGCCACCTAATATCTGAAATACCATACCACACTGTACATAGTCATATTTAACAAAAAAACGAATGCACTGTCCAACAGTATGTAACAAAATATTATAATATAAATACTACTAAAAAAATGTAACAAAAAGAACCAAAGTGGCAAAATTACAAACAAACATTTGTTATTTTGACACTAAATCATACAGTTTCAAAAAAACGGTGACATACCTCTAGCTTCTGACGATGTAGCTGCTCGGTATGCCAGCGCTGCCAATCAGTAACATCCATAATGACACGGCCCAACTGTCCAGGTCTGAGATCACCGACAGTTTTCTCATGACCTTCTTGAATGCAACCGAGATAAGAATGTCCGGATGTCATCCGAATGTCAGGATTTTCTGGTCGTTTCATTTGTAGAAACTTACAGCCAGCAGGACAAACAGTTGTCGCGATGTTTGACGCAGCAGGACAGCAGTGAAAACTAGACAGCTTTCCAACATTGTGATTACATGTACAGATATACACGTGGCTGTTGTGATGATCCACTCGACTGTCAGTCACACACTGGCGACATGCAGAACTGTGAGCCAAATTCTCCAGCTTCAAGCAACAACAAAACTCGCAGGATATGCACACAGATAACGAACGTAAGTCGGTCTCACCAGTGCGCTGCACGTGTCTGATACCCTGGAATGCAGCAGATGGATGAAGTAACTTGTCCACAGTGACACCACCTTGCAACTGAGGACACTGACAATTACTTAAATTACTCAACTCAAATGATTCGCATAGACACTTGTATGACGAATAATGTGCACACTCAGCAGCACTTTTAGGATGGTCTGCCTTGTACATCATGCGAAAACATGACTGGCATTCAATACAGGCATTCTAAATCTGAAGTTAAACCTGCAACAAATCAGGCATGTAATTATTAAGAATAACTCTTTTAACCATTCATTTTATTGTCCCCATGTTAGGGATTGGGTTATGGTTAGCATTAGGAATTAGTCCTATAGCAGTTACCGACCTTGGAAGTGGGGACAGTAAAGCGGAAAAACAGACATTTAGTCACCCGAACATTTGATCACACCCCGGACATTTCGTCACCTTTCACACCAAAAGTCACTCCTGACAGCTGAATCACAGCGAAACTGCTTAAATACGCAAGACATAGCTGTGTAGTGTACTTTGTACTGTTGATTGTCTCTTTCCATTCACTTAGGGCTAGGCATTTCAGGCTACATTGATATAAGCCGTTACTGCCAACTACAAGACTGCTGTTATTCACATCTATAGCAACTTTGCAACATCAAATAGGAAATGCAGCACTTCAATTGCACACAAAATACAGCAGGAAATATAAAACGTGACATTGTGCAACACAGTTACTCATACAACATGTCCAGTGTTACCAAAAGGCCTGACCTCTGATTCTTGATCAGTTGCACAGTGTGACCAACACCATGCAAGAATGCAGGCATCTCGAGCAGCACAGTGCATAGGTTACTACTGTGGTCAGTGATTATGCACATTACAGGAACTACTGTTGCCGCTGCCGGCTCAGGTAGGACAAAGAGTTCTGAGAGAATGCTGACGCTGCTGCACCATCTACTCATTGCCCCATGACATAATATCTGCTCAGCAGTACACTTTAATGTGGACTCAATACTTGCTGTCATACAAAGCCAGTTTTCAATGGCCGTGGGTAATTAGGGAACTGCGAACTGGCGAACCAGTAAAACGCAAACTGTTTGCGAACTCATACGGCGATTGGCTGTGACGTCACCGATCACATGATATACGGTTCGTAAAATACCGCCGCCTTTCCAGGGTCCTAGGCTGCATCAATATTTTCGTGTATAAGCCCACATGCACAGGACACCAACTTGCAGTTTGTAATTCCACGATGGAAGAAGACGCAGGCGGGTCAACTGTTAGAGAGCAGTTTCGCTCACTCCCGGCGACGTTTGCTCCAGCTTCAAAGTCCAAGTTTTACTTTTCTAGCAATTCAACACCAAAACACATAAACAAATTCGAAATCGAAAATGGCGGCCAGCAAAATGCTGTCAGGCTGACGCAAGCTGCTGTGCTTGGCCTCTGTTGGCCCATAGGCCACAGGCCTCGCTCATCACAGGCCTACGTCGTTCCTTTGTTTACAGATGTTTTTCCAGGATTAAAGTTACTACAACGTTTTCCACTTTAAGCAGTATTTTTAAGTACTGCTTCAACACGACGCTGGAATTCGCTAACCCTAACCCTGAATACCCAAAGTTTGCATAGTTCGCTATTTACCTACAGTTCGCACGGAAAGTTCGCTTTTTGCAGATCGCAATTTACCGGTTTGCCAGTTCGCGGTTCGCTAATTACTAATATCTTTTCAACATTGTGGGTGACCTTGGCACGAAAGGTGATTAAATGTGCGGGTGTTCAAATGGCCGGCTGACCAAATCTGATCGAATGTCCTACACTCGTAAAGCAAACGTGGTAAACGTATGCTTTAGTGTCGGCTCCTTATAACTTCGTTTAGCGTCAGGGTTACAGACTTGGGATAGGATTACGGTTAGGTGTACGGTTAACCGGAGACGATAAGCATAGTTATAAGGAGACATTAAAGTGACGAACATTTACCGCAAAGTTTATCTGGCATTCGCTATTTCATCCGAACAAGACTTTGAAAAAGATTAATCACCATCATCCTCATCCAAATCCACAGTATTGTAAGACACTATGCTTTTTACAATGCATAGTGTTATTCTCTGTGCGTGCGCACATAGGCAACGGCCAGAAATTTGATATTGTCCGTGCGCGTGCGCACGATGTCAGCGCAGCCCAAATTGCTGTCGTCCGTGTGCGTGCACGGGACGGGACGCAACTCCTAGGCCGTCACACGGTCTGAGCGTCACATAAATAGCCATCACCCATGCGCGGACACCAATAGTGTCAGCGTAGATAACGTTGTTTTAATTTCCCATGTTTTCGGGCGTTTTTGCAGTCCCCTTAGATGACATTCTGACGTCTGTTTGTAGGTCTTGTAAAGTGCTCACAAATTGTAGTTTTCATTGTGGTTCACATTATATTTCGTTTTTTCAGGCCTATCAATTACTTCTGGGTAAAAACTTATCGAAATTTTCTATTATTCTGTCATTAAAATTCTAAATAACACATTGCGACTTTACAATTCTAAGTGACAAACAACACAAAAACGCAAAAGTCGTTGAAAAATGGTTCTGTTATCATCAAATATAGAGCACAAACACAGTCACTTTGAACAAGGCAAAAGCAGACAACCAATCAGAGTGAAGCTATGACGTCATGGGATGTGCGCACAAACAATAACAGATTCACGGCGCTTGCGCACCGTGCACGCGCACGGAGAATATAATTATCGCTTTACAATAGTCAGAGAGAGTAGTTTTTATGTGCATGTTGTTAGGATAAAGCGTTAGTAAGTTATGAAGCTTTTTATATAAAAGTTAGTAGCTTAAACCGTCACACAACTAAATGTAATCACCTACTTATGCTATGAAAACTAAAGATAATCATTGTGGACATTTACATAAAGTACAACAATAACATTATGTTATGGATATTTAAACCATAGAGATTTAAACTGTATTGCTCTTTAAACATAATAAATAAGTAAATAATCGTGATTACCTCAATAACTTCAGCACGGTGTACAGTGACTTCAGTAGTCAGTCACTAGTTTGTACTAAGTATGCTGTGCCTAGTAGTCACGGTGGTTCAGTACGCAAACCACTACTCTACTACTTCAATGTTACATCGACGATCGAGTCCTAAAACCAATATTGAATCCAATAATATGAAACTCAAACATAGCAAAGTTTCATCGTGGGAGTCCAATTTGTTGACGGCTACGGGGTGGCGGAAGGCAGTTACTCCCACTGACAGATCAATAAAGGGGAACAGCTGTATAGTGCTCTTCAACTCTTCAGATCTTCAAATGGCAAAACGCTAACATTAAAACATCACACATCGTCAAACTAAAGTGTTTTCAGTCCTCATCGTTGCATTTCTACCTAAAATCGGTCTGTGACTAACCTGCAAACAGCTGTCTACTGAGTGAATCCCACAGTATAAAACAAAATTTAATTTTTCCATTGAGGACTTTGGTAGTTGGCACCGTGATTTGGCCGTTGGTGGCAAGCGTTTTTCGTTTTGTCCCGTGTACCATCGCATTGAGTTAATCGCAGTCTCACTGCCCAAATAATAATATCATTTATAACACAGAAATAGTATGCTTGGCGCTTTCAGTGCTGGGAACTTTCTCAAATTGCTATAACCGACATAATCAATATAACTCCATCTCCATGACATAAATGGATAAGAAAATCTCAGAACTAAGTCAGCAGATGTGTCATGTATGCAACACCACCTGAGAATGTGCATAGAGAGGCAGAACATAAGATATATATAATCTGTATGAATCATATTATGAAATGCAAATTACATCATTCAAGTATGACGTACAGTAGTACTAGTACTGTGCGTGTGCCAACAGCAGAGTATCATGAATAAGCCAATAACCAACATTTTATATACCAGTACAGAAAAAAATAAAAATACATCGCCAACTGTCATGGAGCACATGACAAATAACCATATACATGTACAGATAAAAGGAATTGACAGCTACATGTACAGCTGTGCATGCCAAACAGTAATTTTCAAGGAATTAACTTTAGGAAAGAGTCTATCAGGTGTTTCACTAACAGCGAAGCTAGTACAGGATAGTAACACTGCATTAAACAAACAGCTATAAGCCGGCCGACGCATCTAGTCTGGAGCTGTTATGGATACCATCTGTAGCAGGCAAAGCATAGAAGCTGCTTAACAATCATCCACAGTTTAACTGTAGATGAAAACTAAATGATTGTGTACTGTTCCAAACCATGTAATGA
>Ga0056116_1000967_pt1 | contig 10618 bp, 12 predicted proteins | sample WorMetOlspDAHAB2_FD_67352 | JGI IMG/M metagenome (GOLD analysis project Ga0056116, IMG submission 67352) | Marine gutless worms symbiont microbial communities from Max Planck institute for Marine Microbiology, Germany - Olavius sp. DAHAB.2 ...
AATATACAGCCGTCAGTTAGCTAAAAGTTGGTCTTTTCAGCCGTTCCTTTAGAAACGTTTCCAGAGGCCGCGACGAGGACGCAAAGACCAGAAAGCAAATTTGCAGAAAGATCTGTAAACGAAACTGGCACCTACGCACCACCGCGCACTTGCATGTAATCATGCGCGTTAAAAAAATAGCACTCAATTCGATCGCAAAATGTAAATTTTCCCCACTGGTGGGGAAAGGTGGGGACAAATTTCTATTTATGAGATCATATAATCCTTCAATTAAAACCAAATCTAGCTTGTTGCGAATTATGTTAAGGTTGTCAGTGTTAAGAAACTTAGTTTGCTCTGACTATATATTCTGTACGACTATGATGTTGTGGAACTTATTATCAGTATGCCACTGCAGTTTGTGTATATCAAATTCTAGCAATTAATGCACACTCTGGGCTTCCTACTGACTGCTGTTGCTCTTTCACACTCTGTAAATGCCATTTCAGTGAAGATGCATCATGTTAGAGCTTTGCGAATTGATCTTGAATCAACTCGTTCCCTTCGATCATGAATTATTTGTTGTTCTTGAAGGTTTTTTTAGCAGTGTTGTAGTCATTGGTTTGTCTGTTTCAAGGTTGAATGCTGACGAGCAAATTCAGATGGTGACTGCATTGGCACTGCAGTTAATACAGTGTGTTGTCAAGTTGCCTTCTCATACCAGTGCTGACCAGTGTCAGAGCAATGACTTAGATGACCTCTGTTCAACAAAAAAGAAAAATGATTTTGTAAGTTCATTTTTCAGTTTTACTGAGCATTATTATTTTTAGTCTTACTGTTTTATGATTGGCACTTAATTCACTGAACGTCTTTGTTACGTGGGCAGCAGCAACTCCAGCATTCTATGTGCTGACACAGTGGCAATATTATAGCTCTTGAATTCATGCATTAATTAGCATGTTAACAATATAATAAATTTGTAATGCTGTATGAAAGACACTTTGCAAATACACTACCAGGATATTGCACTAATCCTTCAGGATGAGGTTTCTTCCCCGCACACAGATGCACAGACAGATTAGTACATGTGATGTACTATGCAGGTTGCAAACTATGCTACTGTGTGGTGTAGGCCTACTGTTTCACATGCCTGAAACAGAGTACGATCTGTGATATACCTACAGAGTGTGACATTAAATGTCATCCTTATGTTTGTGCGCGAAGAAGCGAAAGCATTATCTGCTACAGTAGACTCTCATTACACCATCAACTCTTCATCTTTTACCCAAGGATGGCCAGAAACATCGGCTGCAGTTCACTTTCTGAGCTTCTTTTCCACTTTTGCCACTCACACAGCGTGACTGTCGACTGTTCAAGAAAAACGTGTGAATATGAACAATAATTCAACATGTGTGTTAAGCCTTCTGCTGCTGAGCATGCCATACAATGGAATGCATAGGCCTGTTTATGTCTATCCATTCCATCGCATCATGTACAAGACATTTGATATTGTTGACAGCCACCTTCTGAGCATGCATTTGTTTTGCATTCGAAACACCAGACTATCAAAGTACTGTGATACAGACAGATTGGTGCGCCAGCACACTGTTGCTATTATGTGTTAGTAATGCATTCAACACAATTTTTTAAAAGCAATAATAAAAATTAATTCCTTTTGTTAATTACTGTTGTGCAAAATATGTGTTATTTCTGTGTTCAGTCTATTGTTTAATAAGTGATGCCATTTTTTTACAATTATGTTGCATCTCAGCCAGTTCTTGTTAGACGTGAGTGAGTGAGTAGAGTTTAATGCCCCACCCGACACAATATAGGTCATTTTGGAGGCGGAAGGTCGTGTTAGGCACGCTGCTACATTACTTTGAGGGAGCAGTGTGACGCAGCAATGGAAGGCGGTATGATCTGACAGACTTGATGAAACAGAGGAAAGTGACTTAATGACACATTGACTGTCTGCATGCAGGGGCTCAGAAACAGTTTTCTGTTTTCCATCATGCCACAATTAAGTGAATAAATATGCTGTGTTAGCTTGTATTATAAACCGTATTTTGTACTGTTTAAAGACTGGCACTCAGATTGCATGTTCTTTGATACAAGTAGGCCAACTGCAATTGTGTTCCACACAGGCTTAACTGATGACACAATACCGCTACACTCGTTATCTCGCTAAACTGGCTTCTCACCAATAATTTTCGCCGGCGAGAAAGTGAAGTTAGACTGTAAATGTTTGTGCAATGTGCAGGTTGACAAAGAAGTAATGATACTGACATCATACGAGACAGCAATGAGGACTGCACATAATTTTCTTGCTGTGTTTCTTGCGAAGTGAGTTTGTTGCAGTTGGTAGCTCAGTGGTTGAATGGCCTTCATCAGCATCACACTTTCTATCATCCACTCAGCATTACAAGTGTCTTTTTCCTATTACCCTCGCCCTGCATTACTTCCGTAGTTCAGAATCGGGTATCTCCAATTCAACCCTGGATTCTCAAAATCCCAAGTCACTTTCAGCATGTCATCTAAAACTCTGGTCGCATACTCCTGAAAAACTTGGACAGTGCTGTTTGTATTTCCGGTATTCCTGTTCTGTTAACTGACTTATGTGTCAAAAGCTGTTATTCCGTTTAGAAAATTTTCTAGGAACAAACTATACAGAATACATCCAAATATTTCTACACACTTTCTTCGCTACCTCATACGTTGTCTAGAAAAGAATGAACTAATTAAATATAAATTTTCTCATCTCTTTAACTGACAGTAGCAGGAGATTCTTTAAAGTATGTGACTGGTGGGGACATCAGGCAAAAGTGGCACGGTCGTGTGGTCACAAGGGGCACTCCGCAGTCCAGACTCACCGCCCGTCACTATAGTGTTGAACATCGAAAGAAACCAAGCACCCCACATAAGAGAGATGAGTGCGAGGGCCAACCCCAAAGTGAGACAGTGGCGAAAGCCTCGTAAATCACATGATTCTGACATGTAGCTCGTCCGTAACGGACCGTAACTGAAAAGGACAAAACACTGATGGGGCATTAGAGTTATCAAAGGGCTGCTGAGGCAAGTAGAAGGGCTCATGGGGAAATTCCCCACCCCTTTGTATGGTAAAAAATGCCATGGACAGAACTACAATAGTTGAACCTGTGTTGGGGTCCTCGAAAAAATGGCTGTCAGTGGTCCACACATTACATTTATCCCATGGGCAGATCACCTGTTCTACCATTACTCTGTCAGTTTTTTTTACTAATTTCAAAAATTTTGAAGAGGTTTCATAGCAAAAGATTTATCTCTGGAAAAAAAAAGAATCCATCTTCCACTGGCAGTGGTACAGGAATCTGATTTAAAGATGCCACTTTTTGGAATAATTGTGGCAATGTTATATCATTCTTTGAAACACTTTGTAGAAATATAGATATGGTTTGGCTTTCATTGAATGGCACACTTTACTGCTGGTTGCAACTGGAGGAGCGAGTGCTGGTAGTTTCTAGTTATAGTTATTGGTCATGTGTGGCATTCAAAAACTTTTCGATGTACGTGATGCATTTTAGTTTTGATTGATTGATTGATTGATTGATTAATGGTGTTGCTTGGGAGTTCTCTGAAACCACTGGGAGTTCTCATAACCACTGAAACTCTGCTGGCTCAGTGCTTAAGGCCTGGAATGTCTTTATGTGAAGTTGTCCTATGTCTTCATGGTTGCCACAGTGTGCACTGTGCAGGACAGGTGATGTGCCACTGGGATATAAACGTAATTGGTGGTCTATGTGGTAAGGTTCCATATTCTGTCAGAAAACACTACACCACCTCTCCAAGCATGATATTATTGTATTGTGGTTATGTTGTCATTTGTTTTTGTGTAGGTGTACGTCAAAAGGCGAGGACGACTATCGTCCTTTGTTTGAAAATTTTGTCTATGATCTCTTGTCAACAGTCAACAAACCTGATTGGCCGGCAGCTGAACTTATACTCAGCCTGCTCGGGAACTTGCTGGTAATGACAGTATTTTCGTAGTGAACTGAACTTTGTGATAAGTGCATTAAATCGGCGAATAAACGTATGATATATTAGTACAGTTTAGCTTAGTTTTTCGTATTTTGCAATGTCATGTAGCTAACAGACTTTCTTGTTATCGATCCAGTTTGTTTCAAACGCTTAATAAAGTTGTTCAACGTACTTTTCTTTCATCCTTTAGCAGAAAATTCATTTGTTAGTTTAACTGCATCATAACATTTAGCAAATTACAATATTTTTATCAAAATTATCTCCTTTATCCTCAAACTCATCGTTTTGTTATTTGATCGCATTGGAGTTGTCGTCTGTTTTGTTGTCATGGCAACGGCTGCAGCTGGTACTCTGCCATATTAATAATTTTTACGACAAAGTATCAAGCGTGGATGGACAATTACTTGTGTCAAATATCGTTGATACTGTTCAATTTTTAGGGGAGTTATGAGACATAATACGCATGTCCGGTTTTTTTGAGACATGGTGTATGTTGAGCGCGTGGTGGGTCGCATCATGGAGCTGTGTGTGAATGTAGGTGAAGCAGTTCAGCTGCAAGTCGGTGGAAATGTCATTGCGTGTAGCGTCACTTGATTACCTAGGCATTGTTGCGGCAAGATTACGCAAAGATGCTGTATCTAGTCGACTTAATGAAGACATCATCTTGGATATCATCAAACAGGTTCATGAGTTCAGTATTGTTTATCGTGAGTATGGAGCAGTATGAATAATTAATATGGTATACTGGCCTTATACGAGTTGTGTCTGTTTTTGACTGTTGCTGTTGACTGCATATAGATGTAACATTGAAGTAACAGTGGATTTTTGCTGTGTTAGGTCGAAGATAGTGCTGTTGTGGTCAGTGGTGACAATTGCCAAAGTGAAGTACGTGTTCACTGTTCAGTCCTTCTGTAGTTTTTTTCTGCTGATGTGTCTTCGTAGTGTGCCTTAGCATGTCTGCACTCTGTAACTGAGAAGTGATTGAAAGACAGTTAACTCTTTTCAGTTGTATATGTTCTGACTTAAATTGTTTTGATGACTAAGTTATATCTTTTTGCTGTATGTGTAGTGGACTTAGAGATTGTGAAGTCAATATCATGTTCTGGGCTAATGCTTTTGAATGTAATTTCAGTTGTTTTCATCTTAAAATCATTCAATGCTTTGGCACTCCCACACTGCAAGCACATACATGGTGCAGTGCATTAACAGATTGTTGAGAATAGTGAGAGCATTGACATGTCATATCTCATCTGATACCAATAATATGTCATCTGATACCATCTTACATTAAATTTCTTGATGCGTTTTTGCTGTTGTCACCTGACTGCAAATAAACCATTAAAAACATTTGTTGACTTACCTGTGTGTTCTGTGTGCAGACAACGCCAAAGCCAAATGATGTCAGTCAAAGTGAACTTCTTCAGAAATCTCTGTTAGAATACTTGGCGCAAGGTTCTGAAAATGACCCGTCACTTATTGTAAGTTTTTCAGCTTGTGCGTGTAAGTCGTGGACGTTTTGCTTGTACCCTTTGCCAAATGTGTGAGTCAGTTGGATCGTATTTGAGTAATTTACCATTGTTCCAGATGCAACTGTTCTTGACCCTGAGTTTAACCATATTTTTGAATGCTGTGGATTTTTGGATGGCCTCTTAACTAGGAAATCATTGCTTGTACTGTATGGCCAGTTTCTATGGTTTTGTGTAACATCAGAAGTTATTAGGACAGTGATTGAAACATTTTGTGTTTGTGTGCAGTTTGTTCGTCAGTTCTACATAGCACAGTGGTACCGTGATTGCACAATGGAAGCCGAGAAAGCAGCGAAGAAGATTTCCGACGATGGCAATTTGAGAAAAGCAGCAGAAACGCTTGCGAAAAAGGAGCAGCATAATACCAGTAAACAGAGTGAGGATGAGGATGATGACAATGATGACTATAGTTTGCAAAACAAAGCTGCATTGAAGAAGGCAGTCGCCGAGTTAGATTCCGTGAAAGAACTGCAACGCAAAGCCGAACGGCGAAAGACGTTTCTGATGCAGTTAATTGCAACACGCGTTGCACTTGGTCCTCGTGTCAAGTAGGTGTGATACTTCCGTTGCAAAGCTGACAAATGCTAACTTATTTTATTACACAGTCGCGCTGTAGTGCACATGTGTTGTAATGGTTACAAAGCATAGAAAAGCCCAAAATTCGACCCCTTGCCACTCCGAAACCCCGTGACCGATCTACACCAAAGTTGGCATTTGTGATAACATTGTAGTCATTACCTAGCTTGTTAAATTTTATCATGCTCCCTTCATGGTTTTCTGCTCCCCATATATGTGATTTTGCGCATCATTTGGGGTGACTAGTTTTTAATGATTTTTTGGGGGTTCTTGCAATTTGCTACAGCCTCCACCCCTAAATGGATTTTTCAAAAAATGCATCTAAAGACTTTGTTCCGGCCAAGGATGTGCTTTTGGGGTTCTGATGACAATGGTTAATGTTTAGACCATCAAATTTCCAAGAAACCTCCATTATTGGGACCGATTTTGACTGGACTTACTTTTTTACGACTGAAAACCACTTTAACATGGGAGTGCTCACGTATTAACTACCCTTAATCATCATCGTAACCCTATAAAAGCTGTATAGTGAACAGACATTTCAGGGTCAGAAAAAATTGCTATGTGTGATTTTGGGGGACCCCTATGCATTGGTCACGTGATACTCGTATTTGCTGTAAACTTTGCAGTCTTAATCATGGGCTATTTTTCGCCTATAACATGGTAATGCCGTGAAAGTGATAAAGTGAATAGTGAAAATGGGGTCAGAGATTTTAAAAATGTGTACCACTTTTGTTCCCTGATGATGCAATGTGCAGTGACTGTTACAGCTAAAGAAAATCTTATCAAATTCAGTAATTCATAACTCAGTAACCGAATACTGTAGGAATAGAACGGACGCCTTCCCGCTATTGGGTGACGTTTGTGGCATGTTTTACACGTTTTGAGCTTCTTTTCATGTGACATTTTGACCTTGACGGTGAGGCCCAAATTTGACATCATCATGCTCGTCAGTTTAGGCGAAGATCGGTTATGGGGTTTTGTCATGGTGAGCAGTCATATTTTGGGCTTTTCCATTGACTTGAGTCGTCATCATTACAACACTTTCACTACATTGTGAGTACATGATTTTGTTATTATGTACATTGTGTCTCAGAGAACACAAGCTAGCTAATGCTTTACCCTTGAGGTTCATGGACTGATTTTAAAAAAATTTGGTAACTAGAACCAGTGTGGTTTTAAAATCAAAATTCGTATTCAAATTTTGACATGATGTAATTTTTACTTTATCATTGACTATGTTTACCTGGCAGTGACTGAAATAATGCAACAGATAATGTGTTTCCCCTCTCGATTGTTGGTGGCTCTGAAAATGGTCTGTTTTGTAGGACATTAGCCTTGAAAAAGCCAACTTAATTTTACAGATGTTCACAATAATGTCCTTTGCCTTCTTGCACATTGCTAACCACTTTCTCTAAGGTGTTAATGGTGTTTTGTGATGCCTTTGCCCATGTGTTGTACACTTTTGTCGTGTTGGAAGCATTGTAAAAGTGCTCTTTTTTCATATTGTCAAAGAGTTAAATGAATTTGGTGCATATGATCAACTGTATTCAAGTTCAGACATTTAGGCAGCCACTGATCTGCAACTATAAAAGTTACTGTTTCCTACTGAAAGAGCAGGACTCTCTCATGAATACGGTGTAACAACAGGGTGGTATCATTTTCATTAAGAACCAAATTTTACCAAATGAAAATGAATTTAACATATGATTTTTAAAAGTATTCCGTGTATTTCTGTTACAATTATCAAAATTAGTTCATGCATCTTGATGGTAAAGACTTGGTTGGCTTTTTCGTGAGATGCAGTGTATTATTCCTGATCAAGTTAGTATGGAGGAGCTACTGTTGTCTGTTTAATGTCATTTTCCCAGTGTCCGTTAGTATTTCTTGGAGGATGAGTTTAGGAATCTTGTGATTGACATATATTTCTGATTTCTTGTAAGTAACTGAATAAGGGTCAAAGTTGGAATGACTATTGATTTGTTTTTATTGGTTGAGAACTGAGGATAATGAGCATCATAAGCAAAAAATGAAAATGGAATCGTGTACAATATTAAATCTTTGTAACATTTGGAAGCAAGTGTGTAACTGTAATGTGCCTGATGATGCCACAACGTGAATTGTGCTATTAGTCGTAACTATTGGTTACGTTATTTCTTAACTGTAGTAAACCTGTACTTACGAAGTTCATTATTATGCTACCAGCTAACATATGACGGCAGACTGGAGTGAGTTAAAGGCATTGATTAATTATTATAATAATTTTTCAATAATAGCAATATGTTTATGTTGTAGGTCATCTCAGAGTAAGTTGGATTATGAAAGTATTCTACTGGTGACACGTTACCTGGCATCAAATCGTCCATTTTCACAGAGTTTTGACATTTACCTTACTCAGGTGATCATTGACTGGAACCATGGTGTTTCACCATGACAATTTGTAATTATAACATGGTAACTTCATATGCCCTGTAACTGCTAATTATGTGACGTTAACTTGTTCTTTTTTTTGCAGCAACACCCAGTATTGCGATTAGTCTGGCCAATTTAAGGGTTTTCACCCCTAAGGATGAATCCCTGCACCAATCTCTGATGAAATTTGGTCAAATATCAAACTGCCAGTTCTAAATTTATGTATTCTAGCACAAAATACTCCCAAAATTGATGCCCTGTATAGCCAGTACCCAAATATTTTTTTGCATAAATGACAAATTTTGTGCAATAATTTTTGGTAACCCAACTGTACCCAGAGCCTGTAAAAAAACTTTTGAAGACTTTTGGACTGTGAATGCTTACTTGATGCAGGAAAGTAGTTATAATCACAATGTGAGAATATTAATCACAATTAAAAATCATAGTGCATTATTGCGGTCTTCAAGTATGTGTACATGAAAAGTATTGATATCTTGTGCTACTGAACAGTCATAACCATTGGTAGCACTCAGTTGCGTCATATTGCAGTTGATTCGGCATTACTTTGTTTTTAGCAACTGTCATTTTACTCCCTCGTTCCTACTGATGAATGATTTATCAAATAGTGCAATTAATTAAACTGGTGAAGCAGTAATGGTGTATGGTGGATTGTTTATGGCAGATATTGAAAGTATTATGTGAAACAGCTGTGGCTGTCCGAACAAAAGCATTGAAATGTTTAACGGCCGTCATTGAGGCTGATCCTGCAATACTTGCTCGGGTTTGTATGACTGACTGTAATGATACACTGTAATACCATGACAAATTTTACAACTGTCTACTGTAGGTATGAGGTAATACTGTCTATACCTTTTGATGTTAGTTCTCACTGTTTTTTTTGGTGAACTGTGAGTTTTTTAAATTTGTCATGGAGCTGGCCCATAGTGTACGTGGCTGCATGGAGCAAGCTGAAATGAAGGATGTGTGGATCTGGATAAGTATACCATGCTCACGGTAATGAGAGCATGTCCACATTTCTTACTGGTGGACAAGGGTTGTTTGAACACAGGTCTTTGAAGTTTTCTGTTTTATATCAGTACCTCATAGTGAGCTAAGTGCTTTTCATGTTGGATTCTGATAGTTCAGCTTTTTTTTCAGTGAGAATGTAATACTCGTGTGTGTGCGCACGTAGTCTTTCAGTACAACAGCAGCACCGAACCATCAAAGATTATTACCAGTATAGCCTTAAAAAATCCTAATGCAGTTTGTCACATTGCTGGCCATTTTGGATGTTGCATTCAGCTGCTGGTGTTTTAAACAGACGGACATGCAGGTTGGTGTTCATGGTCGATTTCTGGATCAGTCGACTGCTGTGCGTGAAGCTGCCATTGAGCTTGTTGGCAAGTTCATTCTCATTCAGCCGGAGCTCACCACACAGTATTACAACATGCTATCAGAGAGAATCCTGGTCAGTTTGTGATGGCAGTGGAATCTATTGCACAAGGCTTTAATGTTAATCTGTATTGTCTTTTGTTGGCTAAATTAGGGGGTGACGAAAGTATAGGAATGGAAAATATGGGTTCGTAGACATGGCAAGTGCTGAATAAGTAGTGTTCTGAAACCAATTTTAATATTTCTGAAGTATTGGAAATAGATGTAAGTGCTCTGCAGTATCGGTTTTTCTGTACTAACTGTTAATTGATGGCTGGCAACATGTAAAAATTTAGCAGGTCACAACATTTTGCTTTTGTTTGGTTGCTGTGTCGCATAACACGTCATTCGTTTACACGCTTAAACTGTGACATTTTGTTATTTGTTTATTATTCATGTTCTGTCATCTCAAGTTTTTCAATGACAAGCTCAACTGACAGTGCGTTTACATTATTCAGACATATTGAATGCAACACACTTTCATTTATTGCTTGTTTATTAGCATTGCTTTTATCGTGGTGTATAGTGTCAGTAACTTCAAAGTTCCTATTAATTAATGTAAAAAAACTACAGTTTATACACATGTTAACGGCGACAGACCTTCGCACATCGAAAACAGCAAAAATAAAAAAAAGTTATATTACTATATCACTGCACATCGTCGTACGTCAATGTGCAGC